>Ga0172367_10004064_pt1 | contig 18465 bp, 14 predicted proteins | sample Lak10m_FD_114542 | JGI IMG/M metagenome (GOLD analysis project Ga0172367, IMG submission 114542) | Freshwater microbial communities from Kabuno Bay, South-Kivu, Congo - kab_022012_10m | ecosystem: Environmental > Aquatic > Freshwater > Lake | place: Democratic Republic of the Congo: South-Kivu...
CCATTGAAGGATTTCACTCTCCAATAATAGGTCATGTCATAATCAACGGTAATCTTTTTCGAAGTATCAATGACATTTGAATCTTCAAGTAAGATATCTTCAAAGTATTCATTTCCGGCAAGCTGAATCCAATAGCGTTTTGCTGTTTGATCATTCTTCTTCCATGTCAGTGAAACTGTATCGCGATAAATTGCTTCGAATTCTTTTGGATAGAGAATCTCACAATCTTTGGGATAGATTCTGATTTGGAACATGAATACTTCTGAAAAATCACCCCATCCTGCTTGTGTTTTAGCGCGTACTTTCCAGTAATAGTCTTTTGCATTTTTCAATGTACCAAATACAGAACGCGAAGTATCTGTTGTTTCAATATCTAGAATTGGAGAATCAAATGCTTCATTGTCCGCGAGTACGAAGTTATATGTCGTCGCACCCAAACTCTTATACCATGCAAAGCTGATGTCCTTTGAAACTTCTGTTTGCTCATGTGGTGGAGTGATGAGTGATACCATGCCTGGAAGGGCAGATGTGATATCAACTTTGACATTTTGTCCTTGAAGTGAAACAGTCTTAGTGACAACTCCACCCAAACCGGCACCTGTGGCAGTTACGGTAACAGAACCGGTCAATCCTGTAACAGGGATGGCATAACCACCGGAAGTTGATGTAGTCGCGAAATAATTACCTTTTGATAACTCGATTTTGATACCGGCAAGACCTTCGCCCATATCATAAAAGCCATTATTATTATTGTCTTTATAAGCAACGCCTGTCACATATTTATCACCACGAGCACCAAAATTGTGTGTGACAATATACTTTCCGACTTGAGTACCCGGATTATTGTCTTCCATGACACCAACACCAACTTCAGTATACAGAGCACCTTCATAATTCATGATGTTCTTTCTGTGACCGAGAGTGACTTGATTATCTCCGCCCCAATCAATATTGAATCCTGCATGTGCATGCCACATGTTTTTTGCATAAGCAAAAACATTTTCACCAATACCTGTCCATCCTGAATAACCAACACCATTTATTCTATTGGTCATGGAACTTCCATTGGACCCTGAATGGGATTGGAAGTCATTGTTTTTCATGTCTGTTGAATGTCCACGAGCACAATCAATCAGCTTTGGATGAAATGCTAGTGGTGGTCTTGATGGATAAGTGGCAAATTGAGATTTTACAAGACTCTTGCTAATACTGAATGCATTGATAGCACCCTGAACATCTGGATCCGGAGTATCAACCAAACGGATGCCTTCAGCATTTGGATTGGCTCTGGCTCTGTTCATGAGCTCAAGTGTATATTGCTCCTCAACTGTTGGGTTTCCATGGCTATACGCAACCAAGACTTTCTGGGTATTAGGAGTTTTTACATTTGAACCTTTACCTGTGATCTGTGGTGGATTACTAGCCGGTGAGCGATGAAGTTGCGCAAGACCTTGATTGTGCAAGGACATGGAAATCATGAACATGCAAAGTGGTGTCAAGATCTGATGTAGTCTCATAGATCTAATCATTGTTAAGCACCTTTATTGTGTAAATTAGGATTCATATTGCTGCTTTGTCATCAAAATTACTGATAGTTTTTACAATGACAAAACAGAATAAAAAGTGTTTCAGTCATTTCGTATCTCCTTATTTTTTTATGAAAATTCTGCAATTAAGTCCTCAATTTCCATTTCCTCTCACAGATGGTGGTAAAATCAGCATCGCGAATATGACTCGCGCCTTGGTTTCTTCTTCTTGCGAGGTTCATATCCTGTGTATGGTACATACAATGCCGACTCAAGAGGAAATCCAGCGTTTTGAGGAATATTCAGGGGCACAATGTATATGTATAGTGAATAATACTCGAAATACGCCATTGGCAATACTGAAATCCCTCTTTGATTTCCATGTACCATTATATATTAGAAAGCATCGTTCATCAGCGTTTACAGATGAGATTGATAGATATTTGCAAGAGCATACATTTGATGCTATTCTATGCGATCATACAGCTATGGCTGAATCAGGATTATATGCATCAAAGCAATCAGGATTACCATGCATAGTTAGAATGCATAATATCGAATATGTGATTTGGAAACGTTATGCAGAACGACTTTCGAGATTGGATCCGAGACGATGGTATACGAAAAAACAAGCACGTGTACTTCGAACAATGGAGATTGAATTGTCAAAGAACATTCACCATTTGGCAATGATCACACAAAATGATGTTGAGCATATTCAATCATTGAGCACACATATTTCTGCTTCATATATTCCGGTTGGCATCGATACCGAACTATTCAAGCCAAATACTGCAAAGGCTTCATGTACAAGAATGATCCATGCAACCACATATGATTGGATTCATAATGTGGAAGCATTGGAATGGTTTAACGCTGAAATTCTACCCGAGATGCAAAGTCGATATTCTGCGGAATTGGTTCTTTTAGGTAAACAAATGCCTGAGCACTTTCGCAATGGTACAATACCGGGACTGATTGGTAAAGGATTTGTGGATGACATCAATACTGAACTTCAATTAGCCGGCATCTATATTGCACCTTTATTTGTTGGCGGTGGAATTCGCATAAAAATTCTCGAAGCAATGTCTGCCGGCTTGCCTGTCATAGCTTCACCTGTTTCAGCTGAGGGGATTTTGGCAAAGAGGGAAGATGGGCTAATCATATGTTCCTCAAAAGAGGAATGGATACAGGAAATTTCTCGATTGATGATGAATCCGGAATTGGCAAGTGAATTAGGGAATAAGGCAAGAACATTTGTCAAACAATTTCATTCTTGGGAACATTCGGCAAGTCTCTTGAAACAAGTCATACAAACATTGATTGCATGATACTCAGGGTCTCAACCCTTTTTTAAGTAAAGCCAATGCGATGCGCAATTCTGCAAATTCATATCCATCTCCTAATTCTACTCTAAACTGTTTCAATAAGGCAAATGGCATTTTTTGATAGATTGTGTACATATCTTTTAACAAGGACATGGGGATCAGGTATTCGCACTCTTTTTCATATCCGGATTCAATCAATTGCTGTACATGTTGAGCAATAGTTCCAATTGTCAGTGATCGCGATAGAGCAATATGATCCAATGAATGACCCAGTTTTATAAATGCATATGTGACTCTCACGGTAGGCGAAAGAGTAGTTTCATCCATATGTATTGTTTGTGCATTCTGAATCTCTGCTATAAACAATGGACCATATATATTGGTCATTTCTTTAGTCAAGCCACATAAAGATTGCAATTCATTCAATGTTGTTGGCCTACTGATGCTGAGTAATTCCAAATCTGCATCCGTAAAATATGTATGAATCATGATATCACGCTTTCCAATACCGGCTCTTACTTTTTCCAATGCTCTGAGTAATGATTTTTGTGGATCTGATCGTAATTTCAATTGCAATGGAGTTATAGTCTCCTTAAGTGATTTTCTACCTTTTTCCTTGATTGATATTACAGGATAATCACCTTGACTACTCTCTACATACTCTTCTTGAATCAGTGATTCCAAGGCATCCCTAACAGCATAGAATGCATATCCTCGAAGGCGACCATATACTTTGGAAATATGTAGTTGATACTTCTTGACATTTGTATCTGAATCATCACCTAGAATGCATGAAAGTATTGTTTTTCTACCGAAATAACCATTCAACTCGAAGATCTGTAATAGCAGAGAATGTCTAATAAAACTTTCTCTGTCATTAATCTCTTCAAATGGTAAATGTTCCATGATTGTACATGATGAACAAGTCCCACATGTTTGCATATCAGTTGAAACATCTCTGAAATAGTCCAAGAGATATCTTTGTTTGCATTGAACAGTTTCCATATAGGCAATGACTGCTTGCAGTTTATCTACTGCATGCTCATGTCTTTGTTGTAATGCTGCAAAGTCTATTGGAATCTCATTCGGTGGCAATCTTTGCTGCAATAGCATAATTCCTGCATGAATTGATGATTGACTTATTGTTATCAATCCTGAATGCTCAAATCTGCGTAGTGCTTCTTGGACATATACTTTTTGCAGGTGATGAGTTCTAATGATTTTCTCTATGTCAAATGGCACCGATCGAAGTAAAGATTCGGGACCCAGCATTCGAAGCAAAGCCATCATGATTCCTCGATCATGATCATTCATCTTCGTAATTCTTTCTTTTAATTCTTCTTGTTCAGCAATAATGCGAATCATTGAATTTGATTTCTTATTTCCGGCATTGCTGAGTATGGTTTTTCGCTCAAGAATACCAAGTATTGTCTGAACTTGTATTGCATGAATTCCGCATGCATTTCCTATTTGTTCGGGAGATAATAGAATCGGTTGGGTCAAGTAACCATACTGAGGTGTTTGTGCATACAGAACATTATAGACAGAGATGATGTCTTGTTTTGATGGATAGGTACATGACAAGAAAAAATCCATCAACTCTCTATCTTTTGGATGATAGAGAACGATACATTGAGAATCTTTACCATCTCTACCGGCTCTTCCTGATTCTTGATAATATGATTCCAAGGTTAATGTGATGTCACAATGTATAACTGTCCTGACATTGGATTTATCCACTCCCATACCAAATGCATTTGTGGCAATGAGAATAGGAGATTCTTCTCGCAAAAATGTTTCTTGAATTCTTTGTCTTTGAGCATCAGGCAAACCGGCATGATATGCCAAAACAGGTATGGAATTCTGTTGCAGTGCCAATGCATATTCTTCCACTCTTTTACGTGATCCGCAATACACAATAATTGCACCTGAATAGTCTTTTTGCAGTAATTCATTCAAATACGCAATCAGATACCGTGCTTTTTTATCAACAGCAATTACTTGATAATGAAGGTTTTTACGAAAGAATCCACCAACATGGACAAAAGGGAAGTTGAGATCTAATTGTTGAATGATATCCTCTTGCACTTCCGGAGTTGCTGTAGCAGTAAGTGCGATTATTGGAGGTTTTCTTCCTAACTCTTTGAAAATATTTGTAATTGAGGTATATGCAGGACGAAAATCATGTCCCCATTCTGATATGCAATGGGCTTCATCTACGGCAATGAATGAGATATGAATAGACTTCAGAAAGGACATAAACTGAGGGTTTTGGAGCCTTTCAGGGGAGATATAAAGGAGTTTTATTCGGCCTTGTACGATGTCTCTGGCAATAATCTGTTGATCATGCATTGAGACTGTACTATTTATCAATGCTGCAGGTATATGTTTGGCAGTTAAAGTATCGACTTGATCCTTCATTAAAGCAATCAATGGCGATATGATAAGAGCAGTTCCATCCATCATTAGAGCGGGAATTTGATAGCATAGAGATTTGCCGCCACCGGTTGGCATAATGACAAGCGTATCTTTGCCACTTACTATACTTTGTATGATTTCTTGTTGACCGGAACGAAATGTATCATATCCGAAATACTCATTGAGTATTGCCAAAGACATACTATGTAGATTTGATGCGCTAAATGGGGAATATTCCACTTTTATCCTACTTTACATAATGCATATTATATTGCATATTTTGCCATGTATTTTTACATGTTGTTTATCGCAATTTACAGGATTTATCTTGCCGAATTCATACTGTAATAACTACTGATTTCATGCAGACTGTATTTAATCTACACCGATAACAACAGACGGATTTATACCAACTGATATCTCTCGTTCAATCATTGTTGATTGATCATTCAGTAATAATACTGATCCCGGCAATGTATAATTTCTAGCATTACATATAGTGAGTCTGTTTTGAATCAACCCAATTCTATACCATTGATTTCGCGTATCATTGACTAATACTGTATCTAGAACACTACCAGAATCATTTATACGGATGATTGATTTTCCGCAAAGTGCATATATATATTCTAGTTTTCTTACTTGTGTGCCCAAATACTGACCGCGCAAATGGTATAACTCGGTGAATGCTTGATTCAAAACCACTAAACCACCGGTCGAATCAGGCATCGTTGTTAGATGTGCATATTGTATCATCCATCGTTTGGTGGATTGATCATAAGTCACATTCTGAGGATTGACACCGGTCTTTACAAAACGACTACTTTTGGTATTCACATCATAGATAGTAATTGTGCCGGCATTCAATTCATCTTTGCGAAAAACTCCATACCCTGAATTGGCAATCACCAATTGATTCTTTCCAAATTCAATACCATCAGGTGCACATAGCTTTGGGATATTGAGCGAATCCAATTGCTTATGCTTATGATCAAATGTATACACTTTATCAGCATATAAATCAGTGATTGCTATCATCGAATCATTAAGAATGCAGGATTGTTTGATAAAATGACCCGGGCCTTTCACTTGAAATGAATGAACGATTGTACCATTCTTATCAGTCGTAAGAATTTCATTACTCGTTGAGACTAATATGATGCATGTTGAATCAGATATTTGGATCATATCATTCGCTGTATCCCCAAGTTTTCTCCCATTTCGACAAGTAAAGATCTCACGTGATATACTATTCCCTATTCCCCACAAACTTGCATTATCATACCCATATAATCCTTCACACAGAACCATCATGTCAAGTGATGGAAGTAATGTATCCTCACAATTATTCGGTTGCACATTCTCATTTGAACATGCAGACATTGTGAAAAGAAGTAGAATATACAGTAATTGATTTTTGCTCATAAGAAAAAAAAAGGTGCACCAAATGGTACACCTTCTATACATCTGGATAATACGTTTAGGAGAAATACTCTACTGATTCTCCTATATATGGATCATTATTAGCAACTCCACTAACGATATTCATTCTCTTTGCTGTAAAGAACAGTAGAATTCCCATGAACAATAATACCATTCCTCCGGCTGCAACAAGTGCAAGAACATCAAAATGATGAATACCGTGATGTCTATATCCGGGTATGATAATCCATGAAAGATCTATAAAGTGAGCAAATAACAAGATGAATGCAGCTGCTTTCAATACAGTTTGATTACGTTTTACATCTTGACGAAGGAGCAAAGCAAAAGGAACAATAAAATGCAAAACGAGCGAAGACCAACCCATTATTTCCCAGCCATCTTTTGTTCTATCGATATAATAGAAGGTTTCTTCCGGAAGATTACTATACCAAATCAAGAAATACTGTGAAAAGTGGATATATGTCCAGAAAATTGTAAATGCAAACATCAATTTTCCAAGATCATGCATATGTTCTTTATTGATAAATCCTTTGAGTTCACCTGAATTCATGACTGACATCACAAGAAGTGCAATCACAGAAAGTGTAGAAACAAAGTTACCTGCAAAATAATAAAGACCAAAAATGGTACTGAACCAATGTGGTTCAAGAGCCATCATTAAGTCGAAAGCAGCAAAAGTGATTGTCAGAGCATAACCCAAAACAAAAGGAGCGCTTCGCTTATAATTTTTTACTGTTGGAGCATAATCAGTTGCATCATCTTGCTTTATTGAATTGCCAACAATATATCGATGCATCCAAAACCAGAACAAGCAGTATCCAATCACACGTACAATGAAAAACGGTGTATTTGTATATGGCGCCTTGGAAGGGATATCTTCAATGCCATGAAAGAAGGTATTTCTAAAGATTAAAATCGGAAGCAAAATAACAATTGCGAACTGTGCAAACCATCCCATCATTTCAGGGATTCTACGTAGCGAAGCACTCCAACCCGCACGTACGAGAAATTGCAATGCGGAGAAGAATAGTGCGGTCACGCTGATTCCTACCACATACATTGCTCCGACGAGATATGCAGGAATAATAGCTGATTGATTGAGTGCCATTCCGGCAATTGCAAGAACAACACCGGTTCCGATACAAAGCATTGCAGCCTTGTTTACATTGCCTTGAAATGCACTACCACTTAGATTGACGGGGTTCATAATTCCTCTATGGGCTTATATTCTTCTAAAGTTCTATTGATTATTTCACACCGAGTTTTTGCATTTCTCGGACATAGTGAACAATGCTCCAACGATCATTTGGCTTAATCTTATCAGCATATCCATTCATGATATTCTGGCCTGCCGATATGATATGAAACAGATGAGCATCTGTCTTGGCTTTTGTTACTTCATCGCGGAGATTCGGTGGATTTTGGAAACCACGAGCCACAACTGTACCATTACCTTGTCCATCATAATTATGACATGGAGTACAAAATGCTTCATATCTATTCTTCCCTCTTGACAAAATATATTGTCTTTTATTGGGAGTGCTTATGTCCAATGGGTTTGCGCCAATCAGTGAATCTGCTTTATCAAAATCAGGCTTATCGAGTGGATATGCAGAACCTTCGATGGGGACTGTATTCGGCAATGGCTCTCTACCACTTTTACGATCTGTATAAAATGAAGAACCAACTTGAGGTTTCACTTTGAATTGATCATCCATGTCATTGATGATCATGATTGGGGTATCTTCAGAGAACCAAGTTATTGAACCACTAAGAACGCCAACTACGAAACCTGCAAGAGCAAGTCCGATGACAACCTTGAGATAGAATCCAAATCCGCGTGTATGTGTTTGTTGTTCCATTGATTAAAGATCCTCTTAAGCTTCAATGCGGCGAACATTGTCTGCGCCGATTTCATTCATAAATCGTTCTGTGGTTTCAAGCGAAAAACGCTTATCGGAAGAAAAGATGCTTAGGACAAATGTATCATCAACAGCTCTTTGAAATCCTTCATCATCTTGTAAATCGGAATACCATTTTGGAAGTCCACAAAGGAACCATAATCCAAAAAATGTAGCAAGACCGGTAAGCAACACTGTCAATTCAAACATAACAGGAATACTAAACTGAAATGCAAATAATGGTTTACCACCAATATTAAGTTTGTAGTCAACTGAACCTGTCCACCAGATGAGGAAGATTGCATTGGACAATCCAAACATTCCACCACCAAAAGATATATATGGAAGAATTGTTCTTTTGACGCCCATTGCTTTATCAAGTCCATGAACCGGATATGGAGTATAGATATCAAAATCCGTATATCCACTTTGATGTACTTTTGCGGCAGCTTCCATGATCTTATTTGGATCAGTAAAATTACCGAGAACTGCTACTGTTTTCTTTTCACTCATTGTATGATCTCTGACATTCTAATGGACGAAGATTAATGATGCTCATCACCATGATGAGTTGGCTGTGATCCAGGCATGACACCTTTGATCTCTGAAATAGCGATAACAGGCAAATACTTCGAAAAGAGAAGGAATAATGTCAAGAACAAACCAATTGTACCAACGAAAATACCTATCTCTACAATCGTTGGAGTATAATAACTCCAACTTGATGGTAAGAAGTCATGATGAAGTGAAGTGGAAATGATCGTGAATCGCTCAAACCACATACCGATATTCACAAAAATTGAAATCACGAACATCAATGGAATATTTCTTCTTGCTTTCTTGAACCAATACACTTGGGGTGAAAGAACATTGCAAGAAACCATTGACCAATATGCCCACCAATAATCACCAAATGCACGATTGATAAATACAGTTTTTTCATATTCATTACCTGAATACCAAGCTATAAAGAATTCCATAGAATATGCATATCCAACCATCATCCCTGTCGCAAGAATGATTTTGTTCATATTCTCAAGATGCTTGAGTGTAATGAACTCTTTCAATCCAAGGATTTCTCTGGCAATCACAAGCAATGTCATAACCATTGCGAAGCCTGAGAAAATAGCACCGGCAACAAAGTATGGAGGGAAAATCGTTGTATGCCATCCTGGAAGTACAGAAGTCGCAAAGTCCATCGAAACGATTGTATGCACAGAAAGTACGAGTGGAGTTGAAAGACCAGCAAGAATCATATATGCAATTTCATAATGATGCCAATTGCGCATTGATCCGGTCCAGCCCAAGCTGAAAAATGTATAGATGCGCTTTGCAATCTTCCCTTTTACGAAATTTCTCACTGTTGCAAGATCAGGAACCAAGCCCATGAACCAGAACAATGCGGAAACTGTCAAATATGTTGATACCGCGAACACATCCCATACAAGAGGAGAACGGAAATTCACCCACATTTGCATTTGATTCGGATATGGAGTAAGCCAATATGCAAGCCAAGGACGACCGGTATGAATAACCGGAAAAATACCGGCACATAATACTGCAAAAATTGTCATCGCTTCAGCAGAACGATTGATGGCTGTACGCCATTTTTGACGGAACAAATATAAAATGGCCGAGATCAAAGTACCTGCATGACCGATGCCAATCCAAAACACAAAGTTTGTGATATCCCATGCCCAACCAATAGTATTATTGGATCCCCAAACACCAATCCCAGTCATGACTGTTTCACCAATTGCTCCAAAACCTGCACCGGCAATTGATGCACAAATCAACACTGCAACCCAGTATTTTAGATTTGGTTTCCCTTCAACAATGCCTGCAATCTTGGCTGTGACATCATGAAGAGAAGGATTGCCAAGAACAAGCGGTTCACGCATTGGTTCTTCTACGGGATACGGATTGCCGTGATATGCAGTGGCATCCAAATGATCCACTACATTTCTAGGGGCCGTCTTTGTGACAGTTTCAACCGACATACTGATTTCCTGCGTATTATATTCTTGTGTTATACTTTCGGTAATTCATCTGTATTGCGAACTTTGACAAGGTATGTCACAGAAGGACGCACATTAAGTTCGCTCAGCACTTTATAAGCACCATTCTTTTCTTTGTATTCTTGCTTGTGATTGCCTCTGCTAATATGAGCAGCTTTAGCAACCGCACTCTTTGGATCATTCACATTGCCAAAGAGAATAGCTCCTGCAGGACAAGCTTGTTGACAAGCTGTTACTACATCGCCGTCCTGAACTCTTGCATGACCTTTATCTTTTGCATGCATTTTTGCTTCATTCAAACGCTGAACACAGAATGTACATTTTTCCATGACGCCACGCATACGCACGGTTACATCCGGATTAAATGCCATATCGAGTGGAGTTTTCTTGTCTTTATGCCAATTGAGGAAGTTGAAACGACGCACTTTATATGGGCAATTGTTCAAGCAATATCTTGTGCCCACACAACGATTATAGGTCATTTCATTCAAACCTTCGGGGCTATGTGTGGTAGCCGCAACAGGACAAACATTTTCACATGGTGCATTTTCGCAATGCTGACAAAGCATCGGCTGGAATACTGTAGTCACATTTCCGGATGCATCTTCGCGATAATAACGGTCAATTCTGATCCAGTGCATTTCACGACTATTGGCAACATATTTTTTACCAACAGTTGGAATATTATTCTCTGCTTGACATGCAACAACACATGCTGAACACCCTGTACATGCACTAAGATCTATTGCCATTGCCCAACGATGACCATTATATTGGAAACCATCGACAATGCTTAAGGTATCTGCAATATGATGTGCATCATGTCCATGCTCTTCATGTGAACCACCCTTTGCGGCAGCAAGTGAAGCCAAGGTTATATATCCTTCTTGAACGCCAAGGATGTCTTTTGTTCTTTCTTTCCATTCATTATCAAAAGGACTTTGCTTATCATAGCGCTCAATGGCATGATGACCTTGAGTTGTTGCAATTTTTTCGGATCTACCGGCTTTTTCTGCTTTGACGGATACATATAAACCAGCATGTGCAGGTATCAATGTATAAGCATTTGCTCCAACACCTTCTAGCACTTTACCACCTGCTGTTCTACCATATCCCAATGAAATAGAGACAACATTATTGCACATTCCGGGTTGTATGAAGACAGGTAATTCAATACTTCCCTGGGAAGTTGTGAATCTATATACTTCACCTTGAATTGCATTCAATGATTCAGCTGTTTGCTTATTCATCATTGCAACATTACCCCATGTCGCTTTCGTGATCGGATCCGGCAATTCTTGCAACCATGAATTATTGGCCTGACTTCCATCAAGCAATGCATAGGATGGAGTGATTGCAAGGATTAAACCATTTGATAAAGATGGACTAGTCGGTAAGGATGAAATACCTGATGCAGTACCTGCTTCAAATGCATTGGTTCTTGCATATACACCATCTCGCAATAATTGTTCCCACGCTGATTTGGAAGCAAAGTCTGATTGACTCTTTCTGATAAAATCATAGAAAGTTGGAGTATCAGCAAAACTTGAAGCATTAATGAAATTCGCAGTCAAAATCAGGAAATCTTGAATACTCATTGAACCTTGATTTAATGATGCAATGATTGGCTGCTGAATGGAATATGTACCATCAAAGTTAATGGCATCACCCCATGATTCAAGATAATGGGTGGTTGGTACAGATACAGAACATAATGTCTGTGAAGTCTCATTCTCACTAAAAGCAAGAGATGCTGAAAACTCAACTTGTTCGGCTAAGAGTTTTTTGAGTTCTGAATCTGCACAATATTCAGGATTTGTTTCAGCATAAATCACTGCTCCAACTTCTTTATTCTTCAAAGAAGTTCTGAGCGATGACAAACCTGCATGTGCATCAGCGCTATTATACAGTCTATGAGCGAGATTGAGTGGCTTCCCTTCTCCAACAGAACCAAGTGCTTGATTGATCAATTGACCAATTGCGATTGCTTTGGCACTTAAATGATTTCCAACCATCACAATACCACTCTTTGAAGAGAGTAGTTTTGATGCTGTCTTTTTTACTGCATCATTGACTGTGCCAGCACTAATACCTGAAGGAAGTGACATTCCTTTCGCTGAATATACTTCTGAAAGGAGTGCAGATACGAAAGATTCAAACTCTGTAGGCTGAATCGCAAAGCGATGATCTGCATTGGCACCTGTCAAACTAAATCCAGCCTCAATGGAAATGAGTGAATTCATTGTTGGAGATTCGGTCGTAGGCTTTCTATTTGAAGAGAATGATGCGGTATAATAAACAGTGTGCTTATCTGTGCCGAGAAAATCATTGTCAACAGATACAATCACATCTGCCTTGGACAAATCTGGGATAATTTCTGCATTAATTCCAAATACTGCTGTGTTTGCAAGCGGTGCATGCGAAATAATTGTTGGCATTGTGACAACAGATACGCCTGAAATCGCAGATGTCAATTGATTGCACAAAGAGACATATCCAGGAGAGCAATGTTCATCAATGATGAGAACTGCTTTCTTCCCTGCTGAAACAGCTTTTTGAATTGCTTGAGCGATGGTATTAGCGGCATTATTGATACTGGAATCACCACCATTGACTCTTGGGCGACGAATACGGTCAGGATCATATAATGAAAGCAATGTTCCTTGCATGAAAGCAGAACTTTTCCCAAGAGAAGCGGAATGCTTAGGATTACCATCTACTTTGATGGGTCTTCCCTCGCGAGCTTTGATAACAAGACCAATTGCCGCATTCTTATGTTGATAGACCGAAGTATAATAATTCGGTAAACCGGGGATCTGATATTCAGTAGGATTGGTTGATGCGACAAGTGTATGTTCAGGTCTGCGACAACTTGCCGCAGCCATGGCCATAGATGCCGAGAGTACTGTCATGAATGTACGGCGATTAACTCCGGTATCGAACAATGTTGACCCTGAACCACCATTAAATTCCTGACCATTCATATCTACTGTTGGATTGTCAATTTCACCATAATGGCGAAAGTACTGTGAATCGTCTCGGTTTGACATTGCTAATTGCTTCTATTATTGATTGTGTAGTACTTAATTTATCAATGATGACATGAGGAACAATTCTCAGGTCCATATTGCGCATGTTTTGGAACAAGCATTCCTGCTACTTCCGGTTTAGGAAGTTTTGCTGTCTCCACCATTCCATAATGTGGACTTACGATCTCTTTCATCTCAGCCAAAGTTGCTTTCGCATTCGGATCATATGAATTCGCTTTTACGCCAATGAATTTGTCAATTGATTCGCGATTCTGATAATCATAGCTATAGATTCCGGAGATGGGTCTTGCAGGGACAATGAATTGCTCAGGGTTTCTATGACAATCCAAACACCATCCCATCGAGAGAGGTTTGAATTGAGAGACAACGCCCATTGTTTCTACAGGACCATGACATGACTTACAGTCTATTTGTGCACGGATATGTCTGCTATGATTGAAGTGGACATAATCAGGAACTTTATGAATTCTCACCCATTCAATTGGCTGATTCTTCTCATAGGCAGTACGAATAAGCTCCAAGGGTCCTGGATTGCCTCGCTCATTTTCCAATTGCATTGGAAGCACATGGCAATTCATACAGGTACTTGTGGTTGGTACCGGTGAATGAGCTGATACTTCAGCTTGTGCATGACAATACATACACTTAATTCCCAATCCTTTCATTTGAACACCATTATGCGAGATATTGTCTTCGCTTGCATGAAGCTTATGAGAAAAAGGAATTGGTTGAACAGGACGATAACCGACATCAGTCACTTTATTGTTCTGTCCGAAAATTAGAATCAAAGCTAGCGTCAATACAGTGCCAAGCACTCCAAGCGCTATTCCTTTGATTTTTTTGTCAGTAGCTTTGTTGAACATCGAAAAAACTCACAAAGAGAGATATATTCACAAATCAGTATTTCTATTTTTTTTGGCCGCATACACAATCCTCATTGAAATCAATGCGACTGTAGCAATTGGCATAATGAGCATGAAAAGCACGCTCCAGGAATAACTTTCGCCAACACTTGCTCCCGCACTTCCGGGAGTATATGCATCTTTACAATTTGGGCAAGCCAATGCTTGTTGAAATATTGTAAAGCAAAGGAACAATGTAGTTACAATTGTATGTTTCATTGCAGTTTCCGCAACATAGATTCTAAAGAATCGACTTGCTGAGTATCCAAGGCATCAAAATACCCTCTGATATGGGATTTTGAATCTATCAATATGATTCTTGCAGAATGATTTTGAGGTTGTTCAGCATAACCTATCATTAATCCATTCATAAACCTCTCGAGAATGGAATCATTATTCATTCTGATAAAGGTCCACCGTTTATCTGTAAACTTCATATCCTGACGATGTCTATTCAATATTTCAGGAGTGTCAGTCTCTGGGTCAACAGTCACAGACAAAAATCGGATTGAATCTGAAGTATTCTTTGCGACGAGAGAACTTTTCACTGCATTCAATTTGGGACAAATGTCACCGCATGAAGAAAAAAAGAAACTGACCAGCCACAACTTTCCACTTAGATCCTTCTGAGTCATCTTGGCATTTGCATCGGTAGTCCCTGAAAATTCAGGAATAGTACCATAGTTTTGAGTACTGCCAAGAATAGATTCTATGTCTTTCGACTGCTTCTGAGAATCACATGAATTGAGAAAGAACGAAATCACTATCAAAATCGCTATACATGGTTTTGAATATTTGTAAACCATGTCAAGGTCCTAATACATTTAATGCAAAGGTTAGAACAAAGAACAAGAATATGGGTACAAAAACAAATGCTCTGATAAATTTATTGTCAAACTTCAAATGCATAAACACATAAAATACCATGTATGCTTTGACAATAGCTATCAATAATCCAATTGCGATATGCAATGTATTACCTGCTTCGCCCCAACTTTTTGGAACCCAGTCAAATGCTGCAACCCATGTAAGTACAGTCAATACAAATAGTGCACTTGCAACTTTGATATATGAATCAAACATTGACTTGGAATCAGGATGATGTCCACTCATAGTTCTGGCTCCTTAATGCGCCGGGAAAATAAGATAGAGTACTGGAAAAAGAAATATCCAAACAAGATCTACAAAGTGCCAATACAAACCTAATGTCTCAACCTTGACAGGATGATTATATCCTTTCTTGGTAAATGCCTTGATGAACATATAGGTCATTGGTATCATGCCGGCAATCACGTGAATGGCATGGAAACCTGTCATCAAGAAATAGAAAGAGAAAAATACATTTGTCCAAGGGAAGATATGATGATTGAACTTTGTGGAATATTCAATAGTCTTTACAATGAGAAATCCAAAACCACATAAAATGGTCAATCCAAGGAAGAGTTTGAATTTCCCTGTGTTTCCCTTCTCCAAATTCAATATTGACAAGGCCATTGTCAATGATGAACCAATAAGAATAAATGTATTGAGGAGTGCAAGGCCTTTAGTTAATTCCGCTGCGGAATGCGAAAAGAGTTCCAGATTGGAATTTCTCAAAACAATGAATGCACCGAAAAAACCGGTGAAAAACATGATCTCGGATGCAAGAAAGATCCACATGGCTAATTTACCGTGTGGTACCTTGGTTACCGGTTCATGGGCTAAGGATAATCCAGATGACATTGTGTTTACAGTTGTTTATTGACAAACACCAACAAAAATATTCCCGACAAATACGCATAGGAAGCATAGAGTTGCAACTTTGCACTTTTACCATCTTTATGCTGCAAAAAGGAAATGCAAGCATAGATGAAAAACAGTGATAATGCAATCACTCCCATACCATAAACGAAACCTAAAGCTGCATACTTCCACAAGAGAAGTGCTACTATCGAGCCAATCAAAGCATATGCAATAGATAAGAAAGCAATATACTGTGCAGTACTTTCTCCTCCTTCAGTGTGCATCTTGAATCCTGCTTGTTCATAATCAACTCGATAAATCCAAGCAAGTGCCAAGAAATGTGGAATCTGCCAAAACAGTAATACACCAAACAATAATAATCCCGGAAGATCTATTGAATTCGTATATGCTGTCCAACCACCTAATGCCGGTAATGCACCTGGCAATGTTCCTGCATATAATGAAAGCTTTGTTTTTCTTTTTAGTGGAGTATACAATAACACATATGAAACTATGGTTATGACAGACAATATTGCTGTCATTGCATTAATCCAAACAAATAAAATGAAAGCGCCCAAAAAACACAGTATCATTCCAAAGAGAAATGCAGTTTTTTGAGTAAGAATTCCTGAAGGTAATGCTCTATTTGCTGTTCGCTTCATGGATTTATCATAATCTAATTCCATCACATTGTTCAGTACACAACTTCCTGCAGAAGTCAACATGGTACCTACCATTGCAAGAAGAAAATGAATGATCAGATAACCCGATGAGAAGAATTCTTCAAAATGCTTATCTATAGCTAAGTAATATCCCGCTGCAGCCGTGAGGACTATCATGCGGGTAATACCCGGTTTCGTTAATTCAAAGTACGCTTGTATTTTACTGACCTGATGATCTGTATCTTGTGATGACACGGTGCTACCGCAAAATGGTGAACAGTTATCAGGTCATCCTAATCTTAAGCTGAATGCGAATATTCTTTCGCTTCATGACTATGAGTTTCAACACCTTGTGGCTCTTCCCACTGAGGATAAAAATCAGATTCTCTATCCGGATGTGAAAACTCATATGGTCCACGATGGACACGAATGTCTGAATCAAAATTTCCATGACCCGGATGAGCCGGAGCAGCCCATTCGAGTGAATTTGCTTGCCATGGATTTCTTGGCGCAGGTTTTCCGTATTTAAGTGACCAAAGAATATTAAAGATTAGAATGAACTGTGAAAATCCGAGAATGATTGCAGCTATCGTAATGAATTGATTCATTGGCTGATATTGTTGCAAAAACTCATAAATATATGGATTGTAAATTCTTCTCATATGTCCACCAACACCTAATAAATGCATCGGATAGAATGTGAGATTAAAAAATACAAATGACCAATAAAAATGTTTACGACCTAAACTTTCATTGAGCATCTTTCCATACATCTTTGGAAACCAATAATAGATTCCAGAGAAAATCGCAAATAATGCACCACCGAAGAGTACATAATGAATATGTGCAACAATGAAATATGTATCATGGATATAGATATCAACAGGAGCTGAAGCCATGAATACTCCGCTCAATCCACCAATGATGAATGTTGCTATAAATGCCAAAGCATTCATATTGGCAGCAGTGAATCGAATATTTCCTCTCCAAATTGTACCAAGCCAATTGAAAATCTTGATAGCAGAAGGAACAGCAATAACAATTGTTGAAAGCATGAATGTTGTGCCAAGCAAAGGATTCATACCGGATTGGAACATGTGATGTCCCCAAACGATAAATCCAAGGAATGCGATACCCATAATCGCAAATATCATTGCTTTGTAGCCATATAATGGTTTACGAGCAAATGTTGACAAAACATCTGAAACAATTCCCATACCTGGCAAAATCATGATATATACTGCAGGGTGAGAATAAAACCAGAAGAGATGCTGCCAAAGAATTGGTTGACCACCACCACCAAGCAATTGTTTATGCTCAAGAAGTTGATTGCCATTCTGAATAAATGCACCAGTAACCAAAGAATTATCAGGTGCTCCAACAAGCAAATTATCCGGCATGAAGAACGAAGTATGCAAATATTGGTCAGCCAATTGCATAGAAATTGCAGCAGCCAATACCGGTGTACCTAGCGTAATGAGAATAGCAGTTATGA
>Ga0172367_10004065_pt1 | contig 18463 bp, 16 predicted proteins | sample Lak10m_FD_114542 | JGI IMG/M metagenome (GOLD analysis project Ga0172367, IMG submission 114542) | Freshwater microbial communities from Kabuno Bay, South-Kivu, Congo - kab_022012_10m | ecosystem: Environmental > Aquatic > Freshwater > Lake | place: Democratic Republic of the Congo: South-Kivu...
CCTTCGCCAATTAAAAAATCTTGCTGGTTAATCTCCATCGCGGAACCAGTCGATTGACTGGTTCCGCCTTTTCGGCACGAGTCCGACTCCACTGCGGAACCACTCCTGACTGGTCTAACCCTCTACGTAAATCAACAACTTAACCCAGATTCGATTGACGACTCCGATTTTGAAACTCGCTACAACACAGCAGGTTTTGAAACCTTGCACAAAACTCTGGAGCAACTTTATGCAGATCATATCGCCGCCAACCCATACAACTCGAACGACGACGCCTACTGGGATTGGTACAGCAAGCCCGCGCATGAGTTAGTGGATGCCACCATCCTGCGCGGAGTATACAGCCGTAAACAACTCACCGAATTGCTCGCAGATTTTTGGCACAATCACTTTAACGTTTATTTCTGGCAGGATGATGGCGTGCCGCTGCTCGTGTCCTATAACCGCGATGTGCTGCGAAAACACATGCTCGGGAATTTCCGTCAGATGCTTGAAGCGGTGGCAAGCCATCCGTCCATGTTGTATTACCTCAATCAAAACAACAGCTCGGATGCAGGGCCGAATGAAAATTTTGCGCGTGAGCTTTTCGAGCTGCATACACTTGGCGCTGAAAATTATCTGGGCGTGCAAAATCCAAACACGGTCGAGAAGGATGCGAACGGCATCGCCATCGGTTACGTGGATAACGATGTCTACGAAGCAGCGCGCTGTCTCACCGGCTGGCGCGTGGATGACAACCTCGGCGGCTGGGAGGAAGGCATCGGCATCTCGGGTAATTTCATTTACTACAAACCCTGGCATGACCGCTTTAATAAAATAGTGCTTGGTAAATATATCGAAGCCGATCAACCGGACCTGAAGGATGGCAGGGACGTTTTGGACTTGCTCGCCAATCATCCGGGTACAGCAAGACACATTGCGCGAAAATTATGCAGCCGCTTCATCGCCGACCTGCCGCCTGAATCTGTCATCCAGGCAGCTGCCAACACCTTTACAGAATTCCGCGACGCGCCCGATCAATTAAAACGCGTGATGGAAACGATCCTACTTTCAGATGAATTCAAACAAAGTTGGGGGAACAAGATCAAGCGTCCGATGGAAGCGGCGTTCTCCGTCATGCGCGCCTTGAACTCGGACTTCACCCGCGTCCCAAGCGGCATCTCGTGGATGATCGGACTGATGGGACAGCCCATCTTCGAGCGCCGTTCCCCGGATGGCTACGCAGACACAAAAGAAGCCTGGGCAAATTCCATGTCCATTTTGTACCGCTGGAATATTTCAGTAGGCATCGCAGAAAACTGGCTCAGCAATGACGATCAGGGACATACCATACAAACCGATGTACTCAACCAAACCCCAGCGGACGTTCGTACCGCCACCGCCCTCGCAGACTTTTGGATCCAACGTCTTCTGGGAAGGAACATGGCAGATGCAGACCGCGCCGCAGTCATTGGGGTGATGGCACAGCAATACACTGCCGAAGAACAATTACCCGAAGACCATGTTCGATATGTGCTGCCTGCCATGATCGAAGTCATTTTGATGAGCCCGGACTTTCAATGGAAATAAGGAAATAATCATGCAAAAAACGATCATTCCCCGCAGGCAATTTCTTCAAGGCTGTTCCGCCGCCATCGCATCCATGGCTGGCGCAAAATTGACTAACCTCGCATTCGCTCAAGAGGACAATCCGTCGGATACTCTCGTCGTCGTCTTTTTGCGCGGCGGATGGGACGCGTTGAATGTCGTCCCTCCGCGTGACGGCGATGACCGCGGCTTCTACGAAAAAGCACGCCCCAATATAAAAATATCCAATCTGCTGCCTCTCAACGACCAGTTCGGTTTGCATCCCGCCATGTCGCCTTTGCTTGACCTGTACCAGGCGGGCAAGGCGGGCATCGTCCACGCTGTTGGGTTGGACTACAACACCCGAAGCCACTTTGACGCGCAGGAATTCATCGAGCTCGGCACACCCGGTTCAAAGAGCACAACCTCAGGCTGGATCACCCGTCACCTGCAGAGCAATGGAATTACATCCATTCTGCCGGTGATCTCGACCACAAGCCAGCCAACGTCGCTATTAAATTTCACTCCAACCGTGAGCTTAAGCACGCCCGAGGATTTCTCACAATGGGGCAATGACCTGCTGGCTTCGCAGCAAACCGCCCTGCGCCAGTTATATACAGGAGATACTCTTCTGCACCGCGCCGGCGCACGGACGTTGGACGCGTTGAACATCGTCAGCCCGCTGGTAAACAAGGAATATCAACCGTCCAACGGCGCTTTTTACAATGATGATGACTTCGGCAGGCAGCTAAAGACCGTCGCTCAAATGATCAAGCTGGACGCCGGCTTGCGCGTGGCAGCCGTGGACTTTGGCGGCTGGGATACCCACGAATATGAAACCGACGGTGACCGCGGTTATATTGCCGACTTGTTAAACAGCCTTGCTTCCGGCCTGGCTAATTTTTATCTCGATCTAGATTCAGGATATACACAGCGCTTATCGGTTGTGGTCATCAGCGAGTTTGGACGCAGGCTTGTACAGAACGAGTCCTATGGCACGGATCATGGTCATGGCAGCGTGATGTTCACTCTCGGCGGCAGCGTTAACGGCGGACAGGTCTTCGGCAACTGGCCCGGCTTGAACAACGATCAGCTATATGACCATGCCGATCTCGCCGTCACCACGGATTACCGTCAGGTGATGAGCGAATTACTCTCCAAGCGGCTCGGCAACTCCGATATTGAATCTGTTTTCCCTGGGTTTTCAGGAAGTTACAATCCATTGGGAATATTCCGATAGCATAAAAAAATCCCGCACTCATGCGGGATTTTTTTATGCTGCGATGGACCAACGATCTCGTCCATTATTTTTGGCTTCATACATCGCGTTATCTGCGCGGTTGAGCAGGGTGTCCCAGGTATCAACTCCAACCCTGAATTGAGCGATGCCAACGCTCAAGGTGACATTGACTTCATGCTCTTTCATTGTCACCACCATCTCACGCACCTGTTTGCACAGGCGGACAGCCTGTTCGGAGGCGGCGGTAGAGTCAGAGTTTGGCAGGATGATGAGGAACTCTTCGCCGCCATAACGTCCCACCACATCCGGGTGACGGACGCCTTCGCGCAATTGATGCGCCACCTGCCGCAGGACTTCATCTCCAAAAGGATGGCCGTGTGTATCGTTCACCGCTTTAAAATTATCCACATCCACCACAGAAACGGACAGCATGGAATGATACCGTTCCGCGCGCAGCACTTCATCCTGCAATTCGCGAATGATCGTTCGGCGGTTGGCAAGAAAGGTCAGCGGGTCAACGTGCGCCACTTCATGGGCCTGCACCAGGACCGCGTCGATCTCGATCTGTTTATTGCGGGCGATCTTTTTACTGAACTCGCTCTCGATCTGGAACAGCTTCACTCGCCGATTCAGGCGTTCGATCATTTCCTGCAAGGCAACGTCTGATTCCATGCGCTCGGCGACGAACAGGACGCGTTTATTTTCTGTGGGAATAAAAATACATTCACAATACTTGGATGAACCTGAACCGTCCAATGGAAATTCCACAGCCCAGTTATTCATTAATCCATTTGTTAATTTGCCGTGCAACATACTTTTATCGTTTGAGGTGAACAACTCATTTAAATTAACGGCTGGAGGGGATTTTTTATTGCAGGCATCAAAAGCGGAATTCCATGAGACCAGCGTGCCGTCGCTTTCCACAAGCGCCACCATGGCATGAATGGTATCAAAGATGGTTTCCACATCTTTTATTTCAATAATTTCCGCCAGTGTTTTCATAGAATGTGATTGTAGCGCATCCGCCTTATTTTTTTATCCACCTTACAAAATTAGCAACCTGCACTATCGCGCGCCTCTTCTGCCAAATTGACGCTCCAGCGAATCCACAGAAAGATGGATCATCGTCGGCCTGCCATGCGGACAGGTCCGCGGCGACTGGCAATTTTCGAGATCATTCAGCAGACTGCGCTGTTCATCGCCCGTGAGAGTCTGCCCGCCTTTGACCGCCAATCGCTTGCAGACTCGCGCCGCGAGTTTCGCTTCCACCTCCGCCTGAAGCGGAGTCTCGTCCTCTTCAAAATCCTCCACCAACGCCCGCAGCGCGGACGCAGGGTCACCGCCTGCAAACAAAGTCGGCATGGCGCGGACCTGGAATGTATTCGTGCCGAACTCTTCCACTTCAAAACCGAAATGATTCAAGAATGGTAATTGCTGGGTCAGCGTCTTCGCGGATTGCGGCGGCAACGTGACAATTTCAGGAGCAAGCAAGGCCTGTGATGGAATGCTCTTCCTGTCATGTTGCGCCATCAACTTCTCAAACAACACCCGCTCATGGGCCGCATGTTGATCGATCAAATACAATCCGTCCGGTCCTTCGGCCACGAGATAGGTTGAGCCGATCTGCCCGATGAGGCGGAGCAGGGGAACACCTGTGGAAAAAGACCGTTGACCGTTGACGGTTGACGGTGAAATACTTTCATCCGCAGCCTGTGTTTCCGCCGTCTGCGGTCTACCGTCTACCGTCAAAGACTCATCATGCGCCACCGACCAATCTATCCCCACTTCCCTCGGCTCCGAATTCACAGATCGCGAACCCCACATCTGCGGAGAAACAGACTGGACGGGCGTGTACGCCAGCAGCGCCTTGCGCACGGAACGCTGCACAAAACTAAATATCTTATCCTGGTTCTTAAAACGGACTTCCGCTTTGGTGGGATGCACATTCACATCCACATCTTCGGGGGTGATGTCTAAAAATAATGCAGTCAGCGGATAACGTCCCACCATCAACAAGGTGTGATATGCCTGAAGCAATGCAGCCGTTAACGAAAACTCCTGCACCCAGCGGCCATTCACAAAGAAGGTGATTTCTTTTCGATTGGAACGCGTCAGCGAAGTGGGGCTGATGAAACCAGATAAAGTCATTCCCTCCTCAGACGCCATCACTTCAAGCATTTGCTTGGCCACATCCACACCGTACAGCGCGGCAAGGATCGCGCGCCTGTCCCCATCTCCGGCAGTTTGCAGGGTGGCTTGTTTTCCGTCCATCACTTTGAAGCGGACATTCGGGTACGCCAGCGCATACCGAGTTACCAATGCATCGATGGCACGGCGTTCTGTCGTATCGGTCTTTAAAAATTTCAGGCGTGCTGGCACATTGTAAAAAAGATTTTCCACGCGCAGCACCGTCCCCACGGGTGCGCCGACTTTTTCAACTTTTGCAGAAATACCCCCATCCACTTTCAGGCGCGCGCCTTCTTTTGCAGAAGCCACGCGCGACGTGATCGTCATGTGTGAGACGGAGCCGATCGAAGCGAGGGCTTCGCCGCGGAAGCCCAATGTCTGGATGTGGAACAGGTCCTCGGACTGGATCAGCTTCGAGGTCGCATGACGCGAGGCGGCTAATTCCAATTCAGCGGCGGGAATGCCGTGCCCATCATCCGCCACTTCGATCAACGCCCTGCCCGCATCCTCCACCGTGATGGAAATATTTTTCGCGCCCGCATCCAGGGAATTTTCGGTCAATTCTTTCACGACCGAAGCGGGGCGCTCCACCACTTCACCGGCGGCAATTTGAGATGAGACTTCGGAGGAAAGCAATCGAATAGGCATCCTAAGATTATAATCGCGCAATGCGATTCACCACCATTTTTTTTGACCTCGACGACACGTTGTATCCATCTGACACAGGGCTGTGGCACGCCATCAAGGAGCGCATGAACAGTTACATGCGCGAGCGGATGGATTTTCCCGAAGACCAGATCGCGGCCATCCGCGAAAAATATTTTTTGCAATACGGCACCACCATGCGCGGCTTGCAGGCCAATCACAAACTTGATACGGATGATTTTCTGGCTTATGTGCATGACCTGCCGCTGAAGGAGTACCTAACTCCCAATCCGACTCTGCGCTCGGTCATCGCTTCACTGCCGACCCGCAACCTGATCTTTACCAACGCGGATATTCACCACGCGAAAAGAGTATTGAGCGTCCTCGAACTCAGCGATCTTTTTGAGATCATCGTGGACGTGAATACCGTATCACCCTTTTGCAAACCAATGCCCGAGTCATTTGCAATTGCCATGAAACTCGCAGGCGAGACAGACCCGTCCAAATGTGTGATGATCGATGACATCCACCGCACCACCCGCGCCGCGCGTGAAGCTGGCATGTTCAGCATTCTGTATCACGAGACGCTGGCTGATGGTGCCGCCGATGCACACCTGACAGACTGGAATGAATTGATGGGAATTTTGGAGAATAACTAACATGGAAAATCCAGCAGCATTTTGGGGCGCGCTTTTCTTTATCCTTCTGATCGCGGGCGCAAACTTTTTGATGTATGCCATCGTACGCGGCGTGACCCGTTCCGGCAACAAGAATTTTCTAGAGACGTTGAGCAACACCCTGAACCCGAACGCCAGAAAAAAGGATGAGTCCATGCAGGAACTGCGCCAGCGGATAGAAGAGCTGGAGAAAAGTAAGAAAGACCGGGCGGGTGATTCTGAATAAATGAGGCAGGAAGCACAGCCATAGAGACCACTGAGACCATCCTTGAGAAAAACTCAACGAACTCCGTGGTCTCTTTCGCGAAAGCAACCAGTTCTTACGAAAATCGTACAATGTATTCAGCAAACATTAATGACCGTCTGGTATCTTTTTATTTAATTAATAAAGCCAATTGGAGGCTATTGTGAATAAAACCTTAAAAGTTATTTTGCTCGTTCTGGCTGTGATCGTGGTTGCACTTGGCTCCTTCGCCGGCGGATTTGTCACCGGCCACATCGTACCGCTGGCTGGGCTTCCCGGCTTGCAGCAACCGGCCGTCTCTGCACCGCCCACTACATCCCCAGACCAGCAATCGGCAACACCCGCAGACTTACAATCCCTCTTCTCCCCATTCTGGGAAGCCTGGACCCTTGTCCACGAGAATTATGTAGACCAGCCCCTGGACGATGTCGCTCTCATGCGCGGTGCCATCAGCGGCATGATGCAGGCGCTTGGCGATAAACACTCCACCTACATGGACCCGCAGAATTACGCGGATGCCAATGCCAGTCTGGACGGCTCCTATGAAGGCATCGGCGCCTATGTGGACACCACTACAGCATTCCTAACCGTTATCAGCCCGATCCCCGGTTCTCCTGCTGAAAAGGTTGGGCTTCAGACCGGTGACCAGGTGGTAAAAATTGACGGCGAAGATATGACCGGCGTCACTGCCGAAGCAGCACGCTTGAAAGTTCTCGGACCTGCCGGCACGACCGTCCACCTCTCCATTTTGCGCGAGGGCGAAACCGACCTGCTCGAATTCGACATCATCCGTGAAAAAATTACAGTTGCATCTGCAACCGGGAAAATGCTTGAAAACGATATCGCCTATGTTCAGGTGATCACATTTGGCGCAAACACTACACCCGAACTTCTTGCCACGCTCAATGACTTAATGGCTCAGAAGCCCAAGGGCATTATTCTTGACCTGCGCAATAACGGCGGCGGATTTTTATCCACCTCTGTGGAAGTTGCTTCACAATTCGTTGGCGAAGGCGTTGTCCTATACGAGCAATACGGTGACGGCACAAAAACAACATATGACGTGATCCCCGGCGGCCTCGCAACGGATAAGAACATCCCAATGGTGGTGCTCATCAACGAAGGCTCCGCCTCCGCCTCCGAGATCGTGGCTGGCGCACTGCAAGACCTTGGCCGCGCCAAACTCGTCGGTGTCACTTCTTACGGAAAAGGCTCTGTGCAGAACTGGATCCCGCTTTCCGGTGATAATGGAGCAGTCCGCATTACCATTGCCAAATGGCTCACCCCCAATGGCAACACCATCCACGAGATCGGCCTCACCCCGGATGTCACCGTAGAGTTGACCGCTGATGATGTGACAGCCAAACGCGACCCTCAACTCGATAAAGCTGTGGAAGTTTTGCTTGAAACGATCGGCAAGTAAACAGAAAGGAAGAAAATGTTTCTATTCAGCCCCACTTACTTGATGTACATGATCCCCGCCTTTATTCTCATGGCGATCACGTCGTGGTATGTAAAGGCAGCCTACAACAAATGGAGCAAAGTGCCCGCCCTCAGCCGTCTCACCGGCACGCAGGCCGCTCAGCGATTAATTTCCACCGGCGGCTTGTACGGTGTGCAAGTGCAAACAGTGGCAGGCGACCTGACCGACCACTACGACCCGCGCAACAAAACGCTTTACCTTTCGCCCGGCGTAGCGAATGTAGCCTCGGTTGCGTCTGTAGCCATCGCCGCGCATGAACTCGGCCATGCCATGCAGGATTCGGAGGAATATTTCCCGCTCAAATTCCGCTCGGCACTGGTACCCATCGTCAACATCGGCTCGAACCTCGGCTGGTTCCTGATCATGATCGGCTTGTTCCTGCGCTTCACAGAACTCGCCTGGATCGGTGTGTTGATCTTCGCCGGCGGCGCTCTCTTCTCCCTCGCCACCCTGCCCGTGGAATTTAACGCCTCCTCCCGCGCGAAGCAGCTGCTCGTGCAAACAGGCATCATCCAAACGGACGAAGAAAAACGCGGCGTCAACAACGTCCTCAACGCTGCGGCATTGACCTACGTAGCCGGTCTCGTCACTGCCATTCTGCAATTGCTATACTACGTCACCCTCGTGGGCGGCGGCAGACGCAGAAGCTAATAATCCATATCTCAAAAAAGAGCAGACACATGTCTGCTCTTTTTTTATGTGTATAATCCCTGCAATGAAAAAAATAACAATATTCCTGGTCGTCTTCCTTGGCATTGCAATTATTGCGATCAGTTTCAGTGAGCTTGAAACGATCATGCAAACTCTTCAAAAAGCTCATTTGGGATTTTTTCTGCTTGCCATCCTCATCCAGGTGATCTGGTTTACAACAGTCGGACGCATGTACCAGTCTATTTTTCATCTTCTCGGAGTCCACGAAGATATTCTGACCTTGAGCCGTATTGCCACAGCGGCGAACTTTATCAACGTAGTGGCGCCCACTGCCGGCGTGGGCGGAGTCGCGCTCTTCGCATCCGAAGCACGCCGGCGTGGACATCCCACCGGCAAGGTCACGGTTGCAGCCGCCTTGTTCCTCCTGCTTGATCAGGCAGCGTTTTTAGTTGTCCTAGCGCTGGGGTTGATCGTTCTCGTCCGCCGCAATGATCTGGATGCAAGTGAAATTTCGGCATCCTTCATTCTGCTCTCCACAGCGCTGATCTATGCATTTGTTTTATACATTGGATATCGCTCCGAGGAAAAACTTGGCAACATGCTTGCGAAAGTTGCCCACTTCATCAACAGCATTGTTGGCTTCTTCCGCAAAAAGGAATATCTTAGCGAGGCGCGCGCGCACGAATTTGCCCACGAAGTTTCAGAAGGCTTTGCGGGTTTGACAGAGCAGCCAACCAGTTTGGTGCGGCCTGTTCTTTGGGGCATCTTCAACAAATCTCTGTTGATGTTGATTCTTATTTGCGCATTTTTATCTTTTGAAGTCCCATTCTCAGCAGGAACCATCATCGCCGGATTCTCCATTGGTTACCTTTTTCTGATCGTTTCTCCCACGCCATCGGGCATTGGCATCGTGGAAGGTTTGATGCCGATCGCACTGGCTTCATTGAAAGTGAACTGGAGTCAGGCAGTTCTCATCACGCTCACCTACCGCACCGTCACGTTTTGGGTCCCGTTCGGCATCGGCGCATGGGCATTCCGCAGCCTGCACAAAGGCGGCGAGGAACCGTCAGCACAAACGGCTCAATAAGCTGTGAACCTCTCCACTTTATTTGATTTTTGGAAGGAAGACCCCGACACCGCGCCGAACTTCTTCGCCTGGCGGACAACTCCCGCACGCGCCGCGCAGACGTATCCCTTCCCGACCGATCTGCCTGATGCGCTTCGAGAGACATTAACCACCCGCGGCATTCACTCGCTCTATTCCCATCAACTCTCTGCATGGATAGAATCTCGCGCGGGCAGGAACATCATCCTCGCCACAGGAACAGCCAGCGGAAAGACTCTCTCCTACAACCTGCCCGTGCTTGCAAAGATTCTACACAATCCCGAAGCACGCGCGTTGTATTTATTTCCCACAAAAGCTCTCGCACAAGATCAATTCTCTACTCTCCAATCTTTTCAATCGTCAATCATCAATCTAAAATCGTCAATTTACGACGGCGATACCCCCCAATCCAACCGACCATCCATCCGCAAGAATGCCCGCATCGTTTTATCCAATCCAGACATGCTGCACACCGGCATCCTCCCGCATCACGCCAACTGGACAGACTTCTTCTCCAACCTCAAATTCATCGTCATTGACGAAGCCCACACCTACCGTGGAGTCTTCGGCTCGCATGTAGCCAACGTCATTCGTAGGCTCAAACGTGTGGCGAATTTCTACGGAAGTAAACCAAAATTCATTTTGGCTTCCGCCACCATCGGCAACCCAAAAGAACTGGCTGAAAAACTCATCGAAGCACCCGTTGAACTAATTGACAACGACGGCTCCTCCCGCGGCGAACGGCATTTCATCATCTACAACCCGCCCGTTACGGATGCGGCATTGGGCTTGCGAAAAAGCGCCCTGCTGGAAAGCGTGCGTCTCGCCAATCACCTGCTTGCACGGGATATTCAGTCCGTGGTGTTTGCAAGGACGAGAAGAAGCGTGGAAATCCTGCTGACTTACTTACAGGAAGGCGGGAAAGAAGAAAGAAGAAAGAATGAAAACAGAGAATTCTTTCCTCTTTCTTCTTCCATTCGCGGCTACCGCTCTGGCTATCTTCCATACCAGCGCAGGGAAATTGAACAAGGACTTCGTGACGGTTCTGTCAAAACCGTGGTTGCCACAAACGCGCTTGAATTAGGCATCGACATCGGCGGACTCGGCGCGGCAATTCTTGTTGGCTACCCCGGTACCATCGCAAGCGCAAGGCAGCAATCAGGGCGGGCGGGGCGCGGAGATGCTCCTGCGGTGTCGTTGCTGGTCGCGTCGCCCAATCCGCTGGATCAGTTCCTCGCGCATCATCCTGAATATTTCTTCGGCAGTTCGCCCGAAATGGCACTGGTGAACCCGAATCATCTTTTGATATTGCTTGAACATTTACGCTGTGCTTTGTTCGAACTGCCGTTTCAAAAAGGGGAAGGCTTCGGCAGCATTTCCGATGAATTGCTCGATGAATATCTTGAGTTCCTTGTTGCCAATCAGGAATCGCATTTTTCCAACGATAAATATTATTGGATGCAGGATGCCTATCCTGCCGCGAATATTTCACTGCGTTCTGCTTCACCGCAAAGTTATGTGTTGCAAGCGACGGCAGACGATGGACGACCGATCACCATCGGCACTGTGGATGGTGAATCCGCGATGTGGATGATCCACCCCGGCGCGATCTACATGCACGAGGCGCAGCAATATTTTGTGCAGGAACTTAACCTTGAGAATCGCGTCGCGCAGCTTGTGCCTGTCGGGCTCGATTACTACACCGAGGCGCAGCGCCGTTCTGAAATTCAGGTGCTGTCGCTCAATGAAACTTCCACAACGCGGGGCTGCGAAAAAAGTTATGGCGAAATTCAAGTCACCACGCAGGTGGCTGGCTTTCGCAAGATCCGCTGGTTCACTTATGAAAATTTGGGACAAGAACCGCTGGACTTGCCGCCCTCCGAATTGCAGACGACCGGCTACTGGCTGACTCTCACCGAGGAGACACTCTCGCATCTTCGTGACGCTGGCATCTGGTCCAACGACCCGAACGACTACGGCCCCGACTGGCAAAAGATTAGAGCCGCTGTTAGAAAACGGGACCAATTCAAATGTCAGGTGTGCGGCGCGGCGGAGACGAATCGCGAGCATGATGTGCATCACAAGACTCCATTCCGCGCCTTCATCCAAAATGGAGTTATCAACCGCGAGCAGGCGAACCGTTTGGAGAATCTCACTACGCTTTGCAGCACCTGCCATCACAAAGTGGAGCAGAACGTCCGCATCCGCAGCGGGCTTGGCGGACTTGGTTTCGTGCTTGGCAATCTCGCGCCGCTATTTTTGATGTGCGACCCGCGCGACCTTGGGACTTTCACCGACCCCGCATGGTCGGCGGTCGGCGGTCTGCCGTCTGTCGTCCTCTATGACCTTGTGCCTGCGGGAATCGGCTTTAGCCAAAAGTTATTTGAAATTCACGACGAGCTAATGCAGCGCGCGTTTGAGTTAGTAAGTCAATGTGAATGTGAAGATGGCTGTCCCTCATGCGTGGGGCCTGGCGGTGAAAATGGATATGGGGGCAAAGCGGAAACGCTGGCGATATTGAAGGAATTGGTACAATGATCACTTTTACAGATTTTTTCGAACTGAATCGTGAAATCATTCTTTTTATATATGGGTTGGTATTTTTCGTGTTGGGTTTTGCCATTATTTTACAAACCCGCCAATCCTCACGGCTGGATCTGGCACGCAACTTGCGCTGGCTGGCGGCGTTTGGAATTACGCATGGATTTTATGAATGGGGTGATCATTTCATCCCCATTCAGGGAGAGTATCTTAGTGAACCCACCATGCGGGTTTTATATTTCATTCACAAAATTTTACTGGCTGTATCCTTTGCCTGCCTCTTCGAATTTGGAATCGCAGTTATGCCTTCCAGCAAAGGCACACGCAGTTTTCATTGGCAAACCATTACTGTCCTGGCCGCATGGACTTTTATCACTTTCTTTTTCTTTCCTGGCGATCCCAATGACCGCGAATGGCGACGGGTTGCGAACGCACTTGCACGATATATCATTGGGTTTCCCGGCGGAATGCTTGCTGCCTATGGATTGCGAATTCATACCCTGAAGCGTATTAGCCCGTTGAATGTGCCAAAGATCGTGCAAATGTTCCGCATTGCAGGTTTGTCGCTTGGTTTGTATGCAGTGGTCGGCGGGTTGGTGGTTCCCCCTGTTGGCTTTTTCCCCGGGAACATCATTAACACCGATACCTTTACTGAATTCTTTCATGCACCACCGCTTGTCTTTCGCTCGCTGGTGGGCATGGTTATTGCATTCACCATCATCCGCGCATTAGAGGTGTTCGATCTTGAAACAGAGCGCCGTATTGAACAACTGGAACAGCAACAGATCATCAACACCGAGCAGGAGCGACTGGCGCGTGACCTGCACGATGGCGCGATTCAAAAAGTGTATACGGCGGGTCTGCTTGTGGAATCTGCAGCCCGTATTGCCGATCCTGAAAGCGAATTGGATAAGCGCCTGAAGCGTGCTGTGGTAGCACTCAGCGATTCAATCATTGATTTGAGACGGAATCTATCCGAGCTGCATTCGCATACCCAGGCAACTCAGGAGTCGCTGCCTGAATTACTGCATAGAATCGCTGAAAACCCAAACTACAACACAATGGTAAAGATATCTCTTCAAATGAATCTAGCGGAAGGAAAATCTATCTCTGTAGTACAGGCAAGCCATATTTATGCGATTGTGAATGAAGCCATGGCAAATATTGTACGTCACGCGAAGGCATCAAATGTCCTTATTAATGTAAGGGATATTGGCGATGTATTGCAAATCCAGATTAAGGATGATGGAATGGGGATGCAGTCCGATTCAAAGAATGGCTATGGGTTGAGGAATATGCGCGACCGCACACGTTTATTGAATGGCAAAATTGAATTTGAAAACGACAAAGGGTTAACTACCACTCTCAAAATCCCGTGGAAAGATTAATATGATGAAAACCAGAATCCTGCTTGTGGATGACCATGACATTGTGCGGCTTGGGTTAATGACCCTGCTTAGCGACCAACCCGATATGGAAGTGATCGGCGAAGCCAGCACAGCCGGGGAAGCTGTGAAAGCCGCAGAAAAACATTCGCCAGATGTTGTATTGATGGATATCCGTCTGCCGGGCGAAGGCGGTATTGAGGCTACGCGCCAGATCACGACGCAATTCCCAAATGTGAAAGTAGTGATGCTCACTTCCTTTGCAGATGATGAATTAGTAATGCGCGCCATCAATGCGGGGGCGGTTGGATATGTGCTGAAACAAGTCGGAAACGAAGAGCTGATTCGGGCAATTCAGGCTGCGGCAAGGGGTGAAGCCGTTCTTGATCCATCCACCACGGCGCGGTTGTTAACCCGAGTTCGCGCGGCAGAGCGAAAAGCAGAAGAGGATGCCTTTCACGATATTTCAGACCGCGAGATGGATGTGTTGCTGCACCTTGCAAAAGGCAAAACGAACGCCGAGATCGGAAAGCTCTTGAATCTGAGTGAAAAGACGGTGGGAAATTATGTCAGTTCTATGTTCGAGAAATTACATTTGAATAACCGTATTGAGCTTGCGGCATACGCATATGAACACCACTTGTTCGAGAGGGTTGGTAAGGAATAAAAAGTTTCCCCCGCAGCGGGCCCTCGCTGCGGGGGAATTTTTTGCTCAACAAAAAGGAGAAGTTTTATTGAGGTTTGAAGACGAGGAAGGAAGCGCCGGTCTGTGTGGCATGGCGAACCTGTGCGTTTTCAAAGACCGCTACGCCGAAGTAGTAAGAGGCGGTCAGGTCTGTGAATTCGACATCGAATTCAGAAGAGGTGTCGAGCAAGCGGCCAAATTCAATTGTCCACATACCATCAGCCCATTTCCAACCTGCAGAGATATTGCCGCGGTCGCCAACGATCTCGGATTTCACGATTGCGGGGATGATGGTACCAGCAGGCATTGCATCAAGCTCTTCCTTGGTAACTGCAACTTTTTCACTGTCAAGAATATAGCCGGGAGCGCCAGTGGTCATATCAATATTGGGAGATGTGAAGCCTGGAATGGTTTTGTCTGCTACGGTCTTTGTCGAGTCAGCAGGGTCAACCATGCTGCCATAGTTATCGGAAAAACCGCCGCTGTCTTTTGGATCGCTTTTGCGACCAGCTTCTTTGTTACCGTTGTCAGCGTCTTTGCGGGCTTCGTAGGTAGTCCAATCTACATATTGATCATCGATTTGATTCAGGTTGCGGATAGATTTCCAGTGCCAGATGTCGCCCAATTCGCCTTCTGCAGCAGTGAATTTGTTTCCGTAAGGTTTCTCATCAGGGTTTTCGCCATCATGACAGGCGGTGTAGCATCCCTTGGTCTCGAATTTATTTATGCTGTTATTGATATTCCAAATGAAAGCCATCTTGTCTTCGTAATTAAGATTGTTGTCGCCGCCTTTATCATTTGGGTCTTTATCCTGTTTCCAAGTACCATCTTCTTGCTTGACCCAAGGGTAGCGATACCAGGATTCGGTGGGATCTGCGTAGGTCATCAGGAAGTAAACGCTATCAGCGGTATATACAGCCTTGAGGTTGACTTTGGTTTCAAAACCGCCAAAGCCGCCATCTACATCAACAATAAAGTCTTCTGCATCAGCCCAGAAGGCTTCATCAGCGACACCGTCAAGAGTGGGCGCTGTATCTACAAAGCTGGCAACCAATGCGCCTTCGGGGGCCTCCCAAGCGGGCATTGGAGGCTCGGTGGCAACAACGGGGGCTTCGGTTACTACAACAGGTGCCTCAGTAGGAGCTGCTGTAGGGGTGGCACATGCTGAAAGGATCAGTGAGGCCATTATGATGAGCGAAAGAACGTACATTATCTTTTTCATGGTGAATTCCTCATTAAGAATTTTTGATTGTGATATATGCTCAAGATTTTCTTGAAATTTTCATACATCTTCCACAAGTTTATGTTTCTTCATGATATGGGGTTAGAGGAATTCTCCCCTAATTTTTTAGGGTAATTTAGGCATAATATTTTGAAATAAATTATCGTGCTGGTGATATTTTCCATCTTTAGGGTCTATAATTTAGGTATGACCCACCGTAAAGATATTTCCCTGCTTTTTTCCACCCGCATCATCCGCCTCTTCTGCTACGGATTTCTCTCTGTTGTCCTTGTGTTGTATCTCGCTGAAACAGGTCTCACTGAAAAACAGATCGGCCTGCTCTTCACGCTCACCCTCGCAGGCGATGCGGGCATCTCGCTCTGGCTGACCACGCACGCCGATGGATTCGGTCGCAAACGTACCCTGCTGATCGGTGCTTTGCTTATGCTGGGCGCAGGCGTCATTTTCATCCTCACCAACAATGTCATCGTGTTGATGGCCGCCGCCATCATCGGAGTCATCAGCCCGAGCGGCAACGAGATCGGTCCGTTCCTTTCCGTGGAACAGGCAGGGCTATCTCAACTCGTTTCAGACTCATCACGCACAAAAACGTTCGCATGGTACAACCTCGTTGGCTCATTCTCCACAGCAAGCGGCGCTCTGGCAGGCGGCTGGATCGCACAGATATTACAGTCCAATGGCTGGTCGGCTTTGGAAGCGTATCGCGCCATTCTGATGGGATACGCTGTCGGCGGTCTGTTGCTGACAATTCTCTTTCTGTCCGTTTCTTCCGCTATTGAAATTACAAAAGCTGCCACAGAAGTTACTGTGAAAAAATTATTCGGCTTGCACAAGTCACAAAAGGTGGTCATCAAACTCAGCATGCTGTTCGCGCTTGATGCCTTCGCAGGTGGCCTGATCGTGCAAAGCATGATCGCCTACTGGTTCCACGTGAAATTCGGCGTGGACTCGGGTGTGCTGGGCAGCATCTTCTTCTTTGCCAACGTTCTCGCAGGCATCTCTGCATTGCTGGCCGTGAAGATCGCTGAAAAGATCGGCCTGATCAATACGATGGTCTTTACCCACATCCCGTCCAATATCCTGTTGATGCTCGTGCCGTTGATGCCATCCCTGCCCCTCGCTATTGGGATTCTGCTCCTGCGCTTCAGCATCTCTCAAATGGATGTACCCACGCGTCAATCCTACACGATGGCTGTTGTCTCGCCCGACGAACGGTCCGCCGCTGCGGGCGTCACTGCCATTGCCCGTTCTGTTGGAGCGGCCATTTCGCCATCGCTGACGGGGATCTTCTTCAGTATCCCCTTTTTATTTAGCGCGCCATTTTTCCTTGCAGGCGGGTTGAAAATTGCATACGACCTTCTGCTGTTCAGAGAATTCCGTTCTGTAAAACCACCAGAAGAAAAGAAATAGCCGCTTACGCAATGTCATTATGAGCGTAGCGAAGAATCTCTTAGCCAATATCAGAGACCCTTCGCTGTCGCTCAGGGTGACATAATCAATTGGAGGAAGCATGTCAACTGCACCAAATTCACAGGTTTTACACATGGCTGAAATGGTCAGCTATCAAGATGGTTCCGTAGTCAGCCGCCAGATCACCAAGGCAGATGGAGGCAACGTTACCTTATTTGCTTTCGATATTAATCAGGGTCTAAGTGAACACACCGCACCTTTCGATGCGCTGGTTCATATTCTTGAAGGCGAAGCCGAGGTGACGATCTCCGGTAAGCCGTTTCAATTGAAAATAGGGGATGCGATCATCATGCCTGCCAACGAACCGCACGCTTTGAAAGCCGTTCAAAAATTCAAAATGCTGTTGACGATGATCCGTGCATAAAATAAAAAGACAGTCACCGTAAAGGTGACTGTCTTTTTATTTTCGCAAATGCTTTTCAAACTCTTTCAAGTCAACACGCGCTGTCAGGTCCATGTCCAACGGTGTGACGGCAACCATCTTTTTCTTTCGCAGCACGTATACGTCCGTATCTTCCAGCTCGTTCTCCAAATTATTATCCAACCGATAGGAGATCGAACCGGGCACATCCCAGGATTCTCTCTCAACCGGGAACGGTTCATAGTATCGGAGGCGGGAAAGCCTCGACATTTGCCACTCCGTTTCAGGCGTAGCATGAGACGGCACTTCCACTTTGATCAAATCCACACCGCTTGAAAGTTTCCTGTCCAAAAGTAGTTTCGCAAAATAGCCGGCAAAATAGCCAGCGGTCTTAAAATCAATATCTTCCGAATGACTCAGGTGGTAATGCGCCTCTGTCTGTAGTGAGATGGCCATCGCGGGAAACCCCATGGATGAAGCTTCCATCGCCGCACCTACCGTACCGGAGATGGTGATCCCCAAACCGACATTCTCCCCGTAATTGATACCCGAGACAACAAGATCAGGCTTGTGCGGGACGATCTCCAAAACGGCATGCAGGACGGCCTGAGCTGGAGACCCGCCAACGGCATACACGGTCCATTCCTGACCGTTGACCTGCACCTGTTCCTTTTGAATGATCCCATCTGACGTACTCGGCAAACTGCGCCCCATGCCCGTGGATTGCTCCCGCGGCGCAGCCACAGTGACATAGCCGATCTTGGATAACTCACTGGCCGCCGCCCATAAACCAGGGGAGCGAATGCCGTCATCGTTGGTCAAAAGGATATGTGGTTTTTTATTTTGCATAGTCATTCATTATCAGTAGATCACGAAAGTGGAAAACAAGGTTGAAGTTGAGTGACCTCAGTCGAGTCCCACAAGCGTTCAATCGCACGACTGAGCAGGAGCGCCAAGCGGCGCAAGGATAACCAAAAACG
>Ga0172367_10004068_pt1 | contig 18461 bp, 17 predicted proteins | sample Lak10m_FD_114542 | JGI IMG/M metagenome (GOLD analysis project Ga0172367, IMG submission 114542) | Freshwater microbial communities from Kabuno Bay, South-Kivu, Congo - kab_022012_10m | ecosystem: Environmental > Aquatic > Freshwater > Lake | place: Democratic Republic of the Congo: South-Kivu...
AAAGCCGCCGCCGCCGCCGAAGCCACCGCGGCCACCGCCGCCGCAACCACCGCCGCCACCGAAGCCACCGCGATCACCACCGCCGCAGCCACCACGACCACGATCACCACCGCCGAAGCCGCCACCGAAGCCGCCGCGGTCACCAAAGCCACCGCCGCCGAAGCCGCCGCCGCTGCCCTGGTCGTAGAAATTGTCGTCGCCGAAACCGTCGCGCTTGTCCTTGCCGCGCCCGCCGCGGCGCCCTCTGTCAAAACTCATGCCCTGTTAGTCACTTTCGCTTCGCCCCAAGACACATTGGACAAACATGTCGGGCGAATGACATGCACAATCCACCGCAAAGTCGCGGTTTGGGAATCACTATATCAAGTTTTCCGGGCAGCGCGAATGATTTCGCATATCGGGCAAAAAGAGCGCCCGCAGCGCCGATTTACAGGCCCTATCTGCCAAAGCCTTGATTGCGATATGGCCCGTTTCCCCATAGAGGGAAAAGTCATGACCGTCCATTTCCATGAAGAAGATCTGCCCGAGGGCGTCCTTGCCCCCGGCCCGATCGCCGTCGATACCGAAACCATGGGGCTCATCACCCCGCGCGATCGCCTGTGCGTCGTCCAGATCAGCGACGGCAAGGGCGACGAGCATCTGGTCCGCTTCAATCCCGGCAGCGACTATGCCGCGCCGAACCTGAAGGCGGTGCTGGCCGATCCGGAGCGGATCAAGATCTATCATTTCGGCCGATTCGATATCGCCGCGATCCAGCATTATCTGGGCGTGGTGGCAGCTCCGGTCTACTGCACCAAGATCGCGTCGAAGCTGGTGCGCACCTATACCGACCGCCACGGCCTGAAGGAACTGGTCCGCGAACTGCTGGGCCAGGACATCAGCAAGCAGCAGCAGTCGAGCGACTGGGGCGGCCCGAACCTGTCCGACGCGCAGAAGGATTATGCCGCGTCCGACGTGCGCTTCCTGCACCAGTTGAAGACCGAACTGGACAAGCGCCTGACCCGCGAAGGGCGGATGGAACTGGCTCAGGCCTGTTTCGACTTCCTGCCCCATCGCGCGGCGCTGGACCTGGCGGGCTGGCCCGAGAACGACATCTTCTCGCACATGTAAGCGACAGGGCGGCAGGCAGACATGTCCATCCAGGCCGAGCAACAGCGCAACGTCCGCCGCCATTGGGCCCGGCCGGGTGGCAGCCATGACAAGCTGGTGCGCCTGCTCAAAAATTATCTGCCGGTGGCGGTCGGCGTGCTGACCGCCCTGCTGGCCATGGCCCCTTTCACTGGCGGCGACAAGGTCAGCTTCGTGCTCGACAAGAACAAGGTCGAGGTGGCGAAGGAGCGGATGCGCGTGTCCGAGGCGCTCTATCGCGGGCAGGACAGCAAGGGCCAGCCCTTCTCGCTGCGGGCCGGTTCGGCCGTGCAGAAAAGCTCACGCGAGCCGATCGTCGACCTGAACGACATGGCCGCGCGCATCCTGCTGCCCGAAGGACCGGCGGTGCTGAACGCGCAGAAGGGCCGTTACGACATGGAGACCGAGCGAGTCGCGATCGTCGGTCCGGTCCAGTTCGAGGCGGCCGGCGGATATCGCCTGGTGACCCGCGACGTCGGCATCGATTTGCAGACGCGACGGATGAAGAGCGCGGGCCGGGTCGACGGGCGCATCCCGATCGGCACGTTCAGCGGCGATCATCTGGAAGCGGACATGAATGCACGCACGGTCACGCTCAACGGCCGGGCGACCTTGCGCATCGAACAAAATGGCCTCAAAGGGCAAAAGTGATGAAACGCACCCTCATCCTGCTGTCGACCGTTGCGCTGAGCGCGACCGGCCTCCTCTACGCCGGCGCCGATGCGCAGGTGTTCAAGAATCATGACAGCAATGCGCCGGTGAACTTCACCGCCGACCGGATCGAGGTGCAGGACCGCGCCGACCGGGTGGTGGTATCGGGCAATGTCGAGGTGACGCAGGCCGGCATGACGCTGAACGCCGCCCGCATGACCGTTGCCTACAAGCAGCAGCCCAATGGCGCGGCGAACACCGGCAATGGCGTGGAAATCCAGCGCATCGACGCGTCGGGCAATGTCGTCATCACCAAGGCCGACCAGACCGCGCGCGGCAATGTCGCCATCTATGACCTCAATGCCAAGCTGATCACCATGGTCGGCAATGTCTCGCTGACCCAGGGCGTCAACCGCCTGACCGGCGGACGGCTGGTGATGGACCTCAACAGCGGCCGCACCACGGTCGACGGCCGCTCGACCGGCAGCGCCGGCACATCGACCAGCCCCAGCGGCCGCGTGTCGGGCACCTTCACCGTGCCGCAGCGCAAGAACTGATCCGGGGTCGGGAGGTCGGGCGACGCGTTTCGAGCGGTCCAACGGCTATCGATTTCCGTCCTTGATGCCGGGCTTTGGCGGCTAACGACCATTTCTCGACATAAACCGCCCTGCCGGCCCGAAGTTGCTCGTAAGCCAGGTTCTTGTTGCCAGCGTAGACTTGGGTAACCGTCCGCCCATAGCGATCGCGCGTGACCGGGCTGATCGTCACCCCGCGCGCTACCAGCTGCTTCTTGCTGGCGATCGGATCGCCCGGCGCGCAGCTGCGGCCCTTGCGGCAGGGCCCCGGCAGTTCCGGCGCGTCGATACCGAGAAGTCGGACGCGGCCAATCTCGCTACATTTGAGAGTGTCATCGTCGATTGCGACACAAACTGTTGGCGGTTGGAATATAGAAATGAAGAAGGGTAGAAACATCGATGACAATATCCGTTTGATTTCAACTCCAGCTTGAGCCGACACACCTTGTTGATAGCTTCTGATCCAGGGGGAATCAGGAGTAACACATGGAAATCAAGAAGATTTTTATTGCGCTTGCATTCGTCTCCGCTCCGGTGGTTGCTCAGCCGCCGACCACCATTCCGTCCGAAGGCACCGATGAGCAGGACGCAGAATACGAAGCCTGCAAGGCGCGCTATGTGCGCGACGGCTTCGGCAACTATGACTAGGCGGCAGCGTGGTGCTATCCGCGCATTTATGGCAGCGAGGATAGCCCCTATCCCGGCAAGGATCCCAGCATCCCCAAGTACTGAGCCATGACGGGCGCCTCTGCGTGGACGCACGCGGGGGTGTTCTTCCCAGGAGCATGATGGCGATATCATCCCAGACGCCGTTCGCGAGGCCACCCCGATAGCGGTCGCTCGGTTCGTGGGCGGAAAACTGCCCGGCAAGAAACGACCAGAAGCAGACGTTCCCTACTCCCCTCCCTTCCAGGGAGGGGCCGGGGGTGGGTGTGCCGCGTAGCGGCGGTTTACGGTCGATAGGGCAGAAGCTCGCTGCGCTCGCAACCCACCCCAACCCCTCCCTGGAAGGGAGGGGCTATGTCTTGTTTCCACCCCTGATCGTCGCTCATCCCGTCGATCGCCACCGGGCCTGCCCGATAGCGGTCGGTCCGCTCCTGGGTAAAAGTTGCCCGACCAGAAGCGGACCTGTTCCCCCTCCCGTAGGCGGGAGGGGGGGGGAGGGGGTGGGTTGGACATCGCGAAAGCCCACCCCGCTGCGACTAACGCGCTGCGCGCGCAAGTCTCGCTGCCCCTCCCGCTTGCGGGAGGGGAATGGCAGGAAACACCCAAAATCCGCCGCCCTTCCCGTCCATCATCCAGCCTGTCCTACACGCCGCTTGTCTGATCTACTGCCCGGATGGATCATCATCCCCCTGCCCTTCTACCCCTGTCATGGCCCGCTGCGCACGGGCCATCGACGCGTGATGATCGCGCCATAGGGGCGTCCTTGGTGCGGGACAGAAGCGCGATTGTCGCGTCACAGGGGCGATGCGGGCGCATTTCGCCCAGAAACCCCGATAACGGTGTGAACTTCGGGAGACGCGTGCCCCCGCCTTTGGCCCGTCCCTCAGCCCAGCGGCCGCCGCGCGCGCAGCGCCTGGGCCAGCGTCCCCTCGTCCAGATAGTCGAGTTCGCCGCCCACCGGCACGCCATGGGCCAATTGGGTCAGGCGGATCGGGAAGCGCTCCAGCCGCTCGGCCAAATAATGGGCGGTAGTCTGCCCCTCCAGCGTGGCGTTCATTGCCAGCACCACTTCGTCGATGCCGCCCGCCTCGACCCGCGCGACCAACGCGTCGATACTCAGATCCTCCGGCCGCACCCCTTCCAGCGCAGAGAGGCGCCCGCCCAGCACATGGAAGCGGCCGGGAAAAAGGCGCGACTTGTCCAGCGCCCACAGGTCCGCGACATCCTCCACCACGCACAGCGCCCGCGCGTCGCGGCGCGGATCGGCACAGATGCCGCAGGGATCGACCGTGTCGACATTGCCGCAGGTCTGGCAGGTGACCAGCCGTTCGTTGACCGCCGCCAGCGCGCGCAGCAGCGGCTCCAGCGCGCCCTCGCGCTTCTTGAGCAGATGCAGCACCGCGCGGCGCGCCGAACGGGGGCCAAGGCCGGGCAGTCGCGACAGCGCCTGGGTCAGCGTCTCGATTTCAGGTGAAGCCATATCGTGAGATAAGGGGTTGCATGTCTTTCCGACAAGAGCTTTGAGGACGGACTTGGAAATACGCCGATGGCGCATTTCAAATGCGGTGCCAGCCCGCTCCCCCACCCGGCCACCCAACGGCAGTATCTTGAAGGGCGGCCGGGTGGGGGAGCGGGCTGGTGCGGGAAGCGGAAAAAACTATGCGTATCATTTACATGGGCACCCCCGATTTCGCCGTTCCAGCGCTCGATGCACTGGTGAAGGCCGGGCATGACATCGTCGCCGTCTATAGCCAGCCACCCCGCCCGGCCGGCCGTGGCAAGGCGCTGCGCCCCTCCCCGGTGCAGGCCCGTGCCGAGCAACTGGGGATAGAAGTGCGCACGCCCGTTTCGCTCAAGGACGAGGCGGTGCAGGCCGCCTTCGCGGTGCAGGCCGCCTTCGCCGCGCTCGACGCCGATGTCGCGGTGGTCGCCGCCTATGGCCTGATCCTGCCGCGCGCGATCCTGGCGATGCCGCGCCATGGCTGCCTCAACATCCATGGCTCGCTGCTGCCGCGCTGGCGCGGCGCCGCGCCGGTGCAGCGCGCCATCCTGTCCGGCGACAATGTCACCGGCGTCACCATCATGGACATGGAGGCCGGGCTCGACACCGGACCGATGCGCGCCAAGCATATCACCCCGATCGAGGACAAGACGGCGGGCGAACTGACGCAGGAACTGGCGCAGGCCGGTGCCGAGCTGATGGTCGATGTGCTGGACGATCTTGCCGGCCATCCGCCGGTGGTCCAGCCCGAAGAGGGCGTCACCTATGCCGCCAAGATCGACAAGGCGGAGGCACGGATCGATTTCAGCCGCGACGCGCATCAGGTCGAACGGCAGGTGCGCGCCTTCAACCCCTTCCCCGGCGCCTTCTTCGAATATGGCGGCGAACGCTTCCGCATCCTCGCCGCCACGGTCGAGGATCATGCCGGGCCGGCGGGCGAACTGCTCGACCACAGCCTGCTGATCGGCTGCGGCCATGGCGCGATCCGTCCGACGCTGATCCAGCGCGCGGGCAAGGCAGCGATGTCGGCGGGCGAATTGCTGCGCGGCTTCGACATGCCCACCGGCAGCCGGGTCGACGCCTGAGCCGATGGCCCGTTTCGCCTTCACCGTCGAATTTGACGGCCGTCCGTTCATGGGCTGGCAGCGTCAGGCCCATGGCCCCAGCGTCCAGCAGGCGATCGAGGATGCGATCCATGCCGTCACCGGCGAGCGCGCCATCCTGCACGCCGCCGGCCGCACCGATGCCGGCGTCCATGGCCTGGCCATGCGGGCCCATGCCGATGTCGAAAAGCCGCTGACGCCCTTCCGCCTGATGGAGGCGATCAATGCGAAGCTGCGGCCCCATCCGGTCGCGATCCTCGCCTGCGAGGAAGTCGCGCCGGACTGGCATGCCCGTTTCAGCTGCACCGGCCGCGCCTATGTCTATCGCATCGCCAATCGCCGCGCGCCGCTGACCCTGGAATCGGGTCTCGCCTGGCGGGTGATCCAGCCGCTCGACGCCGACGCCATGCACGACGCCGCGCAGATATTGGTGGGTCATCATGACTTCACCACCTTCCGCTCGGTCCATTGCCAGGCGGCCAGTCCGCTGAAGTCGCTGGCGATGCTGAATGTCTCGCGTGAAGGCGATCGCATCGCCATCCGGGCGGAGGCGCGATCCTTCCTCCATCATCAGGTCCGCTCGATGGTCGGCTGTCTCGCGATGGTCGGCATGGGCCGCTGGAGCGCCGATGACCTGCGCGATGCGCTGGAGGCGCGTGACCGCGCCCGGCTGGCGCTCAACGCGCCGCCGGACGGTCTCTATTTCGTGCGTGCCGATTATAGCAGCGCGGTGGTCACCAGCTGATTCTTGCCGGCGCGCTTGGCCGCCAGCATCGCCTCGTCCGCGCGCGCCACGATGCTGTCCAGTTCGGTGTCATCGTCGGGGATCAGCGTGACCAGCCCAAAACTGCCGCTGACACCGCCATGTGCCCCGCCCAGTTTCATCAATCCGACGCGCAGCGCCTCGCCCAGGTCCGTGCCTTCCTCGTCGACCAGCAGCACGAACTCGTCGCCGCCCATCCGCGCCACGACATGGCGAGTGGCGACCATATCCTCGATCAGCCGCGCCACCTCGACCAGGCAGCGATCCCCGGCGCTATGTCCGAGACTGTCATTGAGCTGTTTGAACCCGTCGAGGTCGAGATAGATCAGGCTGACGGCGCAATGCGCCTCGGCCGCCTGCCGCAGCAAGGCCCGCGCCCGCACCACGAAGCCACGGCGGTTGAGCAGGCCGGTCAGCGGATCATGGATCGCATCGAAATGGGCCTGCCGCATTTCCGACAGATCCTCGACCACGGCGACATAGAATTCCGGCTCATCCCGCTCGTCGCGTACCAGCGCCACGGTCAGGTTGATCCAGATCAGCGACGCGTCGGCGCGGATATAGCGCTTCTCCAGCGTATAGCGCTGCAACTCGCCCCGGTGCAGCCGGCCGAGCAGCGCGACATCGGCATCCAGATCATCGGGATGGGTGATCTGCTGGAAACCCAGCCGCATCAACATCGCGGCCGGATAGCCGGTAATCTCTTCGAAACGGGGATTGACGGTCAGGAAGCTGCCGTCGAGCGCGACATGGGCAATGCCGACTGGCGCATGCTGGAAGGTCGCCTGGAACCGGCGCTCCGCATTGGCCAGATTGGCCTGGATCGTCTGCGCCTCCTGGCTCAGCGCCCGCGCGACATGGGTCAGGCGGTCGATCCGGCAGATCGCATCCGGGGGCGTCACGGGATCGCGATCAGGGACAATGGACTGGGCGGAGGCAATGGGCACGATGGGCGACTATTCTTTCCTGACTTTGTCGCTTCCTCCTGCGCCCAACAAGGTAAAGACTCTCTTTAGATTACATAATTTACTGGCTCCAGCCTATTGGAGCCGGGTGCGGAACGGGGTGAAGTCGGTGCCCGCATCATAGACGTCGAGCCCCTCGCGTCGCTTGAGACCATTCACCACCACATAGGTGACGGGCGTCAGCACCGCTTCCCAGCCGACCTTCATCGCCCAGTTGGTGACCATCACGGTCAGCACCTGCGCCGTGGTCCAGTCGCCATAGAAAGCGAGCGGGTAGAAGAGCAGGCTGTCCACCCCCTGCCCCACCACCGTCGAGCCGATGGTGCGCATCCACAGATGCCGTCCCTGGGTGATGATCTTCATCTTGGCCAGCAGGAAGCTGTTGGCCAGTTCGCCCGCCCAGAAGGCGCAAAGCGAGGCAAAGACGATCCGCCAGGTGCTGCCGAACACCGCCTCATAGGCTTTCTGGTCGGGCCAGCCCTCGGCCGGCGGCAAGGCCACCACCACCCAGCTCATCAGCGCCATGAACAGCATCGCGGCAAAGCCCGCCCAGACGCAGCGCCGCGCCCGCGCATAGCCATAGACCTCTGTCAGCACGTCGCCGATCACATAGCCGAGCGGAAAGAAGAGGATGCCCGCGCCAAAGGTCACGCCGCCCAGCGACGACAGCTTGGCCGCACCGATCAGGTTGGACAGCAGCAATATGGCGACGAAGGCCGCCATGAAGAAATCATAATAACGCAGCGGCCGTGCGCCCAGCACGGTCGCGTCGATTTTCCGGATGCCCGCGTCGCTCATCCTTCGGTGCATATCCCGCCGACACACGATTGCAACGGCTGCGAAAGATTGCGCCGCGGCCCAAGCCCCGCTATCGCTCCCGCGCACGGCCCCGTAGCTCAGTTGGATAGAGCATCCGCCTTCTAAGCGGATGGTCGCAGGTTCGAATCCTGCCGGGGTCGCCAATCAGGTTTCGGTTGTCAGTAAGACTGCTCCTTTACTTCATTTTTGTGATCCTCTGAGGGGCGAGAATGGCCAATTTCGGCCGTTTCGGTTTTAGAGGGTGTAGCGAAGTAGGCGGTTTTCGCCGTCAGCGAGGAGTTAGGAACGTCCCATTCAGGACGGCAAATCGACCCGATCGAGTATTCTCTTGAGCAACGTCCAAGGCCCATCCCGGCGAGGATGTGACGATATTTGCACCCGGGTATCTATCCCCTGCACCCCTAGTCGGCGGTTTTCGCACTGGACGATCCGAGCAGTATAATCGCTGACGTCGGCCAGCCTGCTCTCGTTCTCGATCTTCATCTGCGCGATATCGAAAGCAGCTGCCTCATCGCCACCCGGCCAGATTGTGATCGTGATGATCATCATGACCTGAGGCGCCTCTTTTCGGCTCGAACCTAGACTCAAGCTGCAGGTCTAGTCCCTCGGCCAACGCACTTTGGGGGTTGCTGGCCACCATCGCCAAGCTCGCGCCCATCGCATCCGATACCATCGAGACCGCCAGCGGGTTGCTCGCGTCGTACCCTCTACGGACCTCAGCCTGGTCCGCCAACTGTCTTCCATAACGAAGTCTGAGCAATCCTCTCGCCTCGGCGAGATCGCAGGCCATCATCGCATGGTAGACATGGTGGATCTGATCCACCCGCACATCGACGATCGTCGCGGTGTACAGCGTCCGACCATGGCCGGCACTCTCCCGGTCCCTGCCGGTATTCCAGAGCCCTCCGGTCGTCGCCTCCCCCGACATGTAACCGTCGCTACGGAGGATTTGGTCGACCAGATCACTGGGCGTTCCAAGCTCCAAGTCCAGGGCATGAAACATGATGCATCTCATCAACCCTGGCGCGGTCAGGCACGCTTCCAGCGGTCGCGCCCCGCCGAACGGAGGCTGCGAGCTATAGAGCCAAGCCAATGGATCGGACTGCAAGCTGTCACGCTCGAACCGAGCGCCGGTTTCGACGGCCGCGATCACGAGGCGGTCTACCATTTTGTAGGTCAAGTCGAATGAAACATCGTCAGGGCTATCACTGGCCAGCGGATCAGGGCGTCCCAACAGAGCTGAAGTGGTGAAGTAATCCAGCGCTGAGCGCTGGGTCCGTGCAGCTATTCTCTGTTCGTACATCTCGTGCGTCAGCATTGCGAAACCCTTTCTGTCACCATCCTTTTCAAGAGAAGCCTGCGCGAGTCGCACGCTCCATTTATCGACTTGTACATTCATTTCAATGATTCTGGAATTATAGAATTGAATGGCGTTCGATTTCCTGTTTCAACGGACGTCTCAACGGACATCAGCCGGCACATTCTTGATTTGGCTGACGGATCTGTCCGTCACTAACCGTTTGACCGGTTGGGATGGATCGCTGATAGTCTGGCCCATGGACTCATCAGCAATGGTCGAGGCCCTGGCTGCGCTAGGGCAACCGACTCGCCATGATATCTACCGCCTACTCGCCCGGGCGCCTGAAGGCCTGCCGGCGGGAGAAATTGCGCGCCACCTCAATGTCGCTGCAAACACTCTATCTTCCCATCTGGGAATTCTATCGCGCGCCCACCTTGTTTCCTCGCGCCGTGCTGGGAAACAGGTGATCTATCGGGCTGATACAGCCGCAGCGTCGTCCATCGGCACATACCTCAATGGCTTAGCCTCAGTGACGCCCTGAATTTTCTGAATACGCTCTGCTTCGCTCCTCGAAACTCAGGAGTGAAGAAAATGGAAGATCGCATTGCCCACTACATGGTGACCTTCACGCCTCAGCAGTGGCCGGAAGCTTACCGGCGTGCTCTGGAAGTTGAAGAGCTCCCCAGGAAGGGCAGTCGGCGAATGGCAGCAGCTGTTACCGCTGCCGCCACTCGGCTGGGGTATAAGGAGCGCAACTTCTTCAAGATCATTCGGGCGTACAAGGACTCGCTCCAACTGAACGATCAGGTTCTGTCCAACTACCCCCGTCAGCTTCCTGCTGAAACGAGAGCAGCTCTCGAAGAAGCCATCGCGCACGCCGGCCCGGGCGCTCGGCCAGGGGCGATCCAGGCTGCCGCCGAAGCCTTGTGCGAGAAGCGTAAAATAAGTCCACCAAGCAAACGGGCAGTCCGCACGAGACTCAATCTGCCCATGGAAGTGACCGATATCGCATCCTACACCGGCATGAATACCGACTACGCCATCGATATGTCGCCACTCGATGTGGCGGTCGATGGCCCCGATAACATCCCCTATCACGCTGTCCTCACCGCGTTCATCGACGTCAGCCGTGGTATCGCTCTTGCCCATGTGGTGACTGCAGATCGGCCAACTGCCGACGACATCCTCCAGTTGGTCACCGAAGCAGCTGAGAAGACGAGTTCCGCATCACCCGCACGCGCATCTTTGGCGATGTACCGGAACGCTCCTGTCGATGACCCGCGTACGAAAGCCCAGTTACGCTCACTCGGCATCACCCAGTCAGACGTTCAGGTGGATTCTCGTCGGCCAGGATTGGCCCTCACTGCTATGTTTGGCACCAAGCTCGGCCGCGTGCCTCTCAATCCGCGCCGCAATCCTTCCACCCCATTCGCAATTCGGGAAACTCTGCCTCTGCCTGTCGTGCGTCCAGCCGTTGCTCTGCTTCTGGAACGCTATCACGCTGGCCTGCAGATCAATCGCGAGGCCGAGCCCGCCGTATCAGCCGCAGCAGCGATCCAAGCGCTTACCAAGGGGCCAGCGAAAGCAACGCCAACTGAAGTCGCCTATGCCCAATCTCTGTCCCCGACCAGGTAGCACTTTAGCGGCAGGTGGGATTGTCGCAGCGCGCTGGCTGAATGGGATCCCAACCGTCATTCCCCCTTCCGCCTGATTGATCTTCGAACATCCACCTTGCGTTAACTTTTGCGCGTCACATGCAAGCACATGTTCTTGCAGTATAAATTTCCGATCGAACCAAGCAGGGCGCAACATGCGCGCCTTGCCTCGATCCTGCAGCTGCAGCGAAATTTATACAACGACGCTCTACAGAACCGGCGCACAGCCTTCCAGCGCGGCGTTCATCTCACATACGAAGACGATACCAAGTCTCTCCCTGCCTATCGAATGGCCAACCGCCAGCATACTGCCCTGCCCTGGGGTATTAACAACTGGACCTTGCGCTGCGTCGATACCGCGATGGCGAAGTATCGCGACCGCCTCAGAGCCAACCCCAACGCCGGGTTCCCGCGCTTCCGCTCCGAAGATCGCTGGCGCAGTTTTGGCGTCCACGGCGTAAGAGGCTGTATCGTCGCGGACGGCCACCTGACAGTGGATGGCATCGTGGGCAAATTGCGTATGCGCATGCATCGCCCGTTGCCAGCTGACGCTCGCCTCGCCGGACTCACCTTCACCCGCAGAGCGCGTCGATGGCATGTCACAATCCTGGTTGATTGCAAAGCCGGCGGCCAAGAGCACCAAAATCCTGGCAGCGCGTGTGGCGTCGATCTCGGCATAGATCACCTGGCATCGCTATCGGACGGCTCGCTCTTCAACGATACAATCCGATGGACGACTCAAAATGCTGCGTTGCGGCGGGCCCACCGGGCACTGGCAAGATGCCAGAAAAACTCCCGCCGAAGCAAAAAGCTGCGCGAACGCCGAGACCGCGCCAGTCAACGCGTGATAAACCTCCGTTCCACGCGGCTTCATCAGATTTCGGCGGCGATCACTAATCGATTTGAGACGATCGTGGTCGAAGATCTCGACCTCAAACAATTTCCCCGTCCATCACGCACACGACGCCCGTCAGACGGCATCGGGGCAATCGCGACGCGGGAAAACGGTCAAGTATTGGCGGAGGTGAGACCAAAGCGCCTTCTCGAAATGATCCGCTACAAAGCTGAAAAGGCTGGCGGCGCGGTCATCATTGTGGATCCGAGACGCATTGCGCCAAAGTGCAATGCATGCGGATCACCATCCTCTGAAAGCAATGACGGTGAGCGGCACATCTGTGCCTGCGGCGTCGATGTCCCACGAGGCACCAACAATGCAATCAACATCCTTGCGCGCGGGCTCTCTGCGCATGCGGCCGCTTTGGGTCGCAGGGTGGGCAAGGCTTTGCCCAACGCCAGCGTCTAGCTGCGCGTCCACCCGGAAATGCAGCGCCGTTGCATAGCAACGGCCTGTCCAAAGCCTGAGGGGATTTTTCAAGCCCGCCTGGCCATACCTATTAGCACTGGAACCCTGATGATCACATTACGCCCCTCCCGCGACTTGGGCAGCTTCCGTCTGGATCATTTCGAAAGCCTTCAGCATTTCGGGCCTGAGAGCTGTGGCGGTCACCCGATGCAGTGGGGCGATATGATCATGTGCAATCAAGAGACGATCTCTCCCCGCGCTGCACTGCCGCAAACCCCACATGCCGATACCGAGATACTGACCTACGTCTCCAGCGGTTTCCTCTATCACGAAGATAGCCTGGGCAATGTCGGAATGCTCCAGGCCGGCAATTGTCAGATCATGTCCGCTGGAACCGGTGTCTCTATCCGGCGCGGCAATCCAGACGAGGCCGACCCGGTCGAATTCGTCCAGATCTGGCTTATGCCCAATCAGCCGGATGGTGAGCCCTTTTCTGTCACGAAAGGGTTCGCTGATGAGGGTGAGACGGGACAGTTTATTACATTAGCCAGCGGGTTCGACAATGAAGGCAATTCACTGCCAATGCGAGCCAATGCACGCCTATCGCGAATTGTGCTGGCCGACGGTGGCGCTGCGAATTACCGCTTTGAGGCAGGCAATTTCGGCTATGTCGTGCCGCTCTTCGGAACGGTCCAGGTCGGTGATGTGGTTGCCAACCGCAACGACGGTATCCTCATCAACGATGTTGAAACGCTAACCCTAACGGGAGTTGGCGACACTGAAGCTTTGCTTATCGAACTCGCGCAAGGGTAGAATTTATCAGCAGAGCGGAATTCTACGACAGCTTTGCACCACTTTCTACCGTTCGACAGCGATTCTGCTGTGCTTGGAAGCGGACGTCCCCACGGCGAAATTCGCGGCACGTCCGCGCGAGCAGAATATATAGAAGCGATGAGACGCCCACGATGCGCACGCTATTGAACTCCATTAACCAGTCGATCACTTGCGACCGTATTCGCAGCTTCGCTAATGCCTCGCCCCAATAAAGGATATGTATGACCAGCGTGATCGTTTGGCAGGACCGGGAACTCGATGAGACGAACTTCGCGACCCCCCATGTCTGGGAACGCGAGATTTGGATCGCCGCCGACAGCCGGATCAGCGCACCATCCGAGGAGCATCGCGGTGGTCGCCGCGTGCTGACCGATGTCGCGCCAAAGATCTTGCCCATCCATTTCGATCTCTATGAACGTCCTGAGCACGGACCGGGCGTCCGCCATTGCTACGAAGGCGAATTGGGCTTCGCCTATGCGGGCAACACGCTGCCTGCGAACATGACCTATTCGATGGTGGTCTCATCCCTAGCGCGGATGACGGCCGAATTTGATTCCGAGCTTCCGTCCCTCGAAGACATGGTCATCTTCATTGCCCGTGTTGGTGGCCACTACGCCCGCGAAACCGGAGCCCCCTTTGAGGCATTCGTAACTGGCACCTGTCCTCGCGATCCTCACGGTGGCGCGCAGGTCTACCATGTGACGTTCTGGTCCAAGAAGCCGTCGGGCTATCACCGCCTGAAGTTCGATGCCGATCACCGGATGTACCTAATGGGCAACCGCAAAGACGAATTGCGGAAGATCTGTCGCGCCGGTTTTGCCACTGACATCAGCTATAATCCCACGTGCGCGCTCGTACAGCTGATCGAAGAAACCGAAGCCGGCGAGATCGGCGGCCTGCTATCGCTTGCCCGCGTTGAGAGCGCGGGCGGAATCACTCTATTCCCGGGGTACGGTGCGGCAGAGTCTGGCGGACGCCTTCCCGCCACCTTTGATGGCAGTCAGTTCGGCTCAATCGGCGCGTTCGAGGTCGGCCTGCAGAAGGGTTAAAGCTGCCGGCGGCTCCCTATGTCTCCACCCGCGACCATGGGTTGCCGTTCTGCTCCGCCTCGATTTTGATCGAAGTGACTCGCCACGGCGCACAGCTGACGATGTCCACCGCCCCCGGGTCGAAAATCGCGACATTGTAACCCTTTCGATCACCGTCATCGCCAAAGTGGCTCTTGTAGGCGATCGCGTCGTAGCCGGCGCTTCGGAACAGCTCTGCGAGAATTTGAGTGGGGGCATAATCGGCGCGATCATCCGAGGTGGTCACAGGTTGGGAGAACGCGTTGTCGATGTCGATCCAGACAGCCTTCTCCTTCTCCTCGGGCGTCAGATCCCGCCCGCCCATCACATGACTGAACACGGCGCCAGCGAACGAGGATTGGCCATGCCCCAGCGAAAGGTCGAGCGTCTTCAAGGGCCGGAGAACCTTGCACATTGCTACTGAGACGTCGGCTCCTACCCACGGTCGAACTTCGGAGATTGCCGTCAGGGCAGTCGTGCCGACGTACAAGACCGGGATGCCGGTGGGATTGGCCCGCCCTTCTCGGGCGCGGTCAGGGAGCGGTTTCATCCGGGTAGCGCCAAAGCCCCAGATGTCCTCGCCGATCCAGTTCCCTTCCTCGTCGGTTTGATCGACCCAATCGACGCCACGCTGCGCGCGATAAAGCATATGCCCGGGCTTCAGCTCGCCAACCCGGTCCCGGATAGTCGCAAGTACCGTGTCGAGAAAGGCTCGCTCGTCGACACCAAGAACATAGCGGCCCTTGAATCGCACATGCCGAGCAAAGCGCGAATAGCTATCCCAGTGCGCGAACTCCGCGTTGCTCATACCAATCCCAGCCAAATGATTTCCTGCGGCGATCTATGTCGCATCCATTGCGCCAGTGTCGCGCTCCAACTCCTAATTTCAACATCTTCGCGAGTGGCTGGTGAAGACGCAAGCTGCAATTCATGCCTTGCCAGTCGAACGGCCGGAGTTCCTCGGGAGCCGAGGCCACGCAAACGCCAGCTATCTGTAGGCTGGGCCTCTGGACCGGACATTCCGCAATCGGCCCGGCGTGCCGATAATCCGCCTAGCCAGCTCGCGCCATTCTACAGTAGGCAAAGAGCTTATTCGCCATCATCCTCTATTTGAGCGTGGCCGATTTCTTGGCCAAAACTCGCAAGAACTCTCTCGAACCAAGCGTCCAGCTGATCTACGGTCAGTTCCGAATTGAGGAAGTCATCCCGCGACCAGACACCCAGCGCCCGGTTGATCGCATGTTCGCAGAAGTCGTTCGCTTCGGTGACAGCGCCAGCCACCTTCGGGTGCAGCGGCGAAATGCTGCCATGAACTAGCTCGGAGCGGATACCATAGATCCGCTTGAAAACCGCCTTGTTCTGCTCGAACGTGCGCTCCGGAAACCAACCGGTCACAAGCGCAGCAATGCGATCAGACACCGTCTCGGCGATCCGGTCCGGTTCGCCTTCGGGACACCTCCTCGTGAGCGTGAGGCGCTCGAGCGAGGTAACAAACTTCACCAGGCGGGTGCTGGCCGAGCGATCCCGAACGGCCTCACCGTACCATTGGACCACGTCGAGCATGCGATGCGCCAAGGGGTAGTTGAGATCCGGATTCAAACGGGATTCAAGGATCGCCCCTGCCTGGTCCAAGGCGAAGGCCTCCTCGCCCTTGAGGATATCAACAGTCCAGCCCTCCGAAAGCCCTTGTCCCATCGCCTTCCAACCCGTCGCTACATTCGCGCGACCGGATATGTCATCCCGAACGATCGATGCGGTGCGTTCATACAGTGCAGGTCGGGCATCGAAGGTCATCCGCTGAGAGTTGCGTGCACCGAGGATGACCTGCAAGAAGTCCAAGGCCGAACTTGCGGCAAGAACCGCAATCTGCTCCGAACGATCCTGGGCGCATCCTTCGACCGGAACCTGTACAAACCAGCGGTGGCCGCGCTGATGCCTGATGGCGGCGAGAAAATGCTCACGATCATCCCGAGGCCATTCCGAGACGGCCGCACGCTCGGAACGCAGCATATCCCGAAGCGCCGCCTTCGCCTCCCGACGACTGAGGAAACGAATTCTGCCGAGGCTGAGGCCGATAGGCTCTGACCCGCTGGACAGTTGGCATGGGATAAAATGCGTCAGAGTCCGGAAATCCCGCTTCGCGCGCTTCGCCGCCTCGCTCAGTGCCCTGTCAACATTGCGCTGGTCCACGACGAGCGACTCGGTCATAAACTTGCGCACGAGAACGCGCGCCAATGCCCTCCTGACCTTCGCAACATCCGCGCGTTGCGCGATGCGCGCTGAAGCCATCGCTGAGGCGGTCAGATGCCCTAGCGCCTGCCAACCGTCGTCCCCAGTCCGATAGATGCCCATTCCGGGCGGTCCGTCGATCATCTTGAACAGCCCGCCAGCAGCAGGTCGCTGCCCGGCTTCTAACGCTTCCCGCTCGCGCCTGATCGCATCAAACAGTAGATTGACGTTCGCGATGTCGTCTTTGCTGGCCATATGCCCTTCTACGCGTGGTCTCCGCGGGATCAATCCGTGGAAGGCGAAAACGCGGAGTGGCATGAAGGACGCCGACCTCTGCTTTTGCCTATACAGAGACGCAGGCGCGCATCGAGCGAACAGCCAAAGTTGGTTGGTGGCCGACGCCACCACATAACGCCGCCGCTCAAAACTCAGGCCGCATAACCACATCGCGGAAAAGGGCAGTTATCGCACTCGCACGCTCTTCACGCATGCGCTGAGACTTCTCGACCGTCGGCTCCGCCTGCTGCCACTGGCTTTCGTTCCAGCGCATCGCCTCCACGAGCAGCGCCCGCTCGAGAACCTCTTGCTCAATCCCCTCGCTGATCGAGTTACTGAGAGGAGCCCCCTCTTCCGTAAATCGCGGTTTGAACTGATACGGCCCGAGCGTATCGCCCAGATAGCGGACCAGCTGTGTGCCGTGACGCCACTTTCCGCCTGCATGAATGTCAAACGACACTCGGCGGTTGAAGACCCGAAAGCGCTTCTGCAACTGCTTGCTCTGCCGCGCTCCGCCTGGAGGCGCGATAAAGTCGATAGACTCCACGCGATCGAAATGCACCTGCGTGTGCTGCACGAGATGGCGCATGAGGTCGTCATCCATATTGCGGGTAGCGCGCATAAGCCCGTCTTCCGGAATCAGCGGATCGCCCACCCCCAATCCAAGGATCATCCTAGAGCTGGTATCGACAATGAACGTAGCCGTAGCCAATTCCACCCGGTCGCTGATCTGAACCATCACACCGACTGCGGTCTGGTCCACCAGGATCTGAAGACCAGCAGCCCCAGCCGCCGGCTCTGCGACACCTTCCCGGCGGAGTACCTTTATGCGTCGCTGGATCGAAGATGCGGACGGAGGCGCCTCGCCCGCGTCCGCGCAGGATTCAAATATCCAGCGTATGATCGACGCGGGCGAAGCCGCGGGCTCATGCTGCAGTTTCCAGCGCAGCGCACGCTCGGCAACGGGTGCGAAGCCTTTCTGTGCTGGTGCCGCGACAGCCTTCACCCGGAAGCTCGGTGACAGACCTCGTGTTGGGCCCAGATCCTTCAGCTTCTTCAGCAGTCGGTAAAAATTGCGCTGCTCCATATCGAGCGCGCTGCACGCGTCGCCCACGGGCATGGGGTCATCGTCGCGAAGATAGAGGTCCATCGTCCTCAGTCTGGCAATCACCGCCTCCCGCTTAGAATCATCCAGAGACAGGAACAGGGCGTACTCTGATTCGCCAGAAAAGCCTGAAGCGGCATGCCGTTTGACCAACTCCTCGTCAGTTTCGAGGGCCGACCGGTCCGAACCAACGTCGCGCGTGCCGTTTTTCTTACTGTTCATCCATGACTTATTAGAACAGTAAGGCACGCATCGTCAAGTGAGTTGGTCACGATACTGTGCAGTTGAAACCACATTCCTGTTGCCATCACGGTCATTTTAGCGTTCCTAAATGCACAGTATCGTGACCAACATGGAGACAGTGCGATGACGACTAAACCGCGAAGTGCAGATCGAAACAACCTCGTTTCAATCGTTTATACAGAGTATCTGATCGAGATCATCCGACATTTTGAACGACAGCAGCGCGTTAAGACGTGGAGTCGTTCTCGCTCCAAATGGCCCAACAGCAACCGTCGCGG
>Ga0172367_10004069_pt1 | contig 18458 bp, 13 predicted proteins | sample Lak10m_FD_114542 | JGI IMG/M metagenome (GOLD analysis project Ga0172367, IMG submission 114542) | Freshwater microbial communities from Kabuno Bay, South-Kivu, Congo - kab_022012_10m | ecosystem: Environmental > Aquatic > Freshwater > Lake | place: Democratic Republic of the Congo: South-Kivu...
AATTTTGTTCACCGATTTGGGCGGGCTGGACCTCGTAAGCCTGTTTTCTCCTTTCGAATTTTGTTCACCGATTTGGGCGGGCTGGACCTCGTAAGCCTGTTTTCTCCTTTCGAATTTTGTTCACCAATTTGGGTGGGCTGGACCTCGTAAGCCTGTTTTCTCCTGGAATAATGGGGGGGGGTATCTGCTATCGATTACTCGGCATGTGGAAGATTTTGATATTGTTCACGTGTCATCCGAACCTGCGGGTCTGTAGCGGCGGGGGCATGGAGGGCGATGTGACGGCTAAGGATTTCACGCTGGCGGGCATTGGCGCGCTGCTGGGTGAAGTCGGGTCTGGCTGCCAGCGGCGAAGGTGGTTGAGCATTCGCGGGCTTCGGCATATTTCTCACAGCGAAGACGGTTCCGATAAAGATGATACAGATTCCGCCAAAAGCCATTACCACTTCCAGAATTCGCATTCTTCGCTCATAGGCTGCCAACTGTCGGGCGGGCAGGCCTTCGACATAGGCTTGGGAAGCCTGGGACTGACCCTCGATTTCAGCAATCTTCGCCCTGCTTTGGATAGTTTCCACTTCTTCTGCAAGTTGATTCATGACCTGCTCGTGAGCCGTCCGGGCGCGAATATTCTCCGCTTTTGCCTGGCTGGTGTAGGGGTTGACCAAGTCGACCCCGGAAACTGAAAGCCCGACAATCAACCCCGCTACCAGTAACACAACGATCACAGAAACTTTGATGGAATTGAAGACCGACATTTGGACACTCTCCTTTCTTTCTAGTTACGCTATTTTTTGGAAACGAACTTCTGTGTGTGAACTTGCCCTACTATATCCCCCACATCCTGTCGGCGCAAAGCGTGAAAACTGACGGTAACCCTGCAACACCCTGTGAAATTTGTTACAGAATCAAAACGGGAAGGTGACTTAACCTTCCCGTTTACTGGCGTGAAACTGTCAGAAAACTGTCTTAATGCAGGTATCGATGCGCTTTAAGCAGCCGTAATCCTTCGAGACGAAGGGCAAAGGGCAACAGTGTCCGATAGATGCGGCAGTTTGGGCTGGGCGCATTCCATCGCCCGCTGGCGCGATGGGTTTCCAGAGGACATCCCCCGGCGCAACGATAACGATAAGCGCACGCGCTACAGGCATCCTTTTGTTCGACAGATAAAACATTCAAGGGACCTGCCTGCACCTGTGAAATAAGATCATTCGATAACACATGCGAAACCGGGTTTTCCATCTGCATTTGGCATTGCGCCAGAAAACCCTCGTGGGTGATCACCAAATAAGAGGAACCCGCGCCACAGGTATGCAGATGCGCGCCCGCCTGAACACGGTCGAGCAATCCGTTCAGGAATGGACGGGAGGGAAGAATTTCCTCGTAAACTTTGTAGGCTGCCAGCATGCCTTCGATCAACGCATTTTCTTCGGCAGCCAAATCCAATGCTGAATTGGGCTTGTGACGATAAAAATTCAGGCTGACGGGCAGGTCGCGTTCCAATACCCAGCGGACTGCATCCGATACGCCCCCGGCGTTTTGCTGTGTGATGGTCACAGTAAACATCGGCTGGAACCCCTGCGGCAACAACACCTCATCGACAGTCTTGCGAACCGCTTCGAACGAACCTTTCCCGCTCCGATAAGGGCGCATCCGATCCTGAACTTCGCCCACCCCATCCAGGGAGATCATCATCCGCGCCTGATTCGAGCGCATCCACGCCACATCCTCCGCGCCGATATGCGTACCGTTGCTAAGAACAACCTGCTGCAGGCTGATTCCATATTTCGCCGAAAGTTCCTGCGCGCGCGCTGAAAGTTTTTGGATGAGGCGAAAATGCAGGCTTGCCTCGCCACCGGCATATTTGAGCTTGACATCCTTGAATTGCCGTTTGAGCGCGGTCTGAAAAATCCGTTCAACGGCATCCAACCCAGTTTCATCGCTCATGGAAGCAGACGACTTCCGCACATAACAATACGGGCAATCCAGATTACAAGCATTGGTAACATGCAGCCAGACGGTAAGCGTTTCAGGTTCGATTGGCTTTAGGCGCGGCGTTATACCTGCGGGAACAATCAAATTTTGATCCGCGAGAAGAAAGTCAATTTCCTGGGCTAGCGGCTGCTGCGCTGCGAAACTTTGCCAGCGTTCCCAGGCTGTCGCGTTCAACGCGCTGGGTCCCTGCGGGGCATACGGACTGAAAGCCAGTTGAAATCCCTGTGGCAGGTCCGCAACATAGGCATCCTCTACTTTTTTGTAAAGCTGGTTTCCTTTTGCTCGATCCGTCGCGGCAAACTCGGTATCGGCGCAGGCGCAATCGTTTTCGAAGAAAATATTTTTAGGGGAAGCCAGCAGGCGCGGACTATCGGCACAAGCGCAATCATCTTCGAAGAAAATCTGCTTGTCGGTCAGTATCAGCGGCGGCATGGGTGAAAAACATTTTTCCATATCACAACCCTTCGTCGAAATCGCCAAAGGTATGTTCCAGGAAGCGGCTTAGATCCCCGTAATCTATGACCTTGATATCTTTGACTTTATATTTTTCGCGGCTTTCCTTTACGTAATTAAAGAAATCCTTTAATTCCGACAGGTTGAACTCCTTGATTTTTTCATAAAGCCAGTCGTAGATGGTGGTAAGGGAACTGGAACGCGGCGAGAGCAGTTGAGCATACGCCAGAGAAAGTACGTATGCGTCGGACGCATCACGGAGAAATTGCTGCGCGGCAGGGTCATCGTGAATTTGTATTCGACGTTCCTGTTTATCCAGCCCTTTACTTTTTACTTCCTCCACGCGATTGCCAAACTTCTCCATTGCCATACGCCCGCGCAACCCGTAAATTTTGCTCAATTGCTTGAAGACATACAGATCATCACGATCCGAGGCTGGAATCTGTTCTGTATTTAAGATACAGTCGGGCGGCAAAAGGTTCTCGGCAATTTTGAGCGCATCTTCCGCTTTTGAAAATTCCCTAAGCTGATAATGTGCCCATGCAATGTTCACACGGGCATTGAGTTGTAATTGGAGATTCTTTCGCTCTCGCGCCAGGTCATCTGCCTGCGCCAGATAATACAGGGCGTCACGATAATGGCGGGCTTTTTGTTTATCGTCCACAGCGTAATTAATCAAATCCCGTTCCAGACAACCTTTTTCGATCCAAGCCTCCACACGGCGCATGATTTCGCCAGAGGCTTCCCCTGTAGTGAAAATGTCAACAGCTTCGTTGACAGCGCGTTCCGCAGTTTCCAGGACAATTTCCGGCTTATCGCCGCGCAAGTGGTACATCTCAATCCTTAATTTCGCTATGCGCCGCAGGGCTTCACTCAATTGCAGGTATGCCAACCCCAACCCTCTGGCATCCTCTGCCTTGCGAAAATAGGCAACGGCAATGGCTGCCTCGACCCAGGCGCGATCGGGTCTCGTATGATTATTATCGATTAACGCAAGCGTGTTGTAAGAATACCCGATCGGTACTTCCGCGCCCTGTTTTTTGCGCAGATTCAGAGCATCCAGACACATATTCCGCACGCCCACATGACCCCGATCCGACAGCACACGGGATAGATTGTTGCGGGTCGTTGCCTCCATGTGAGGTTGTTTCACCTCGCGCATAGAGCGAAGGGATTTAACATAGGCTTCCACAGATTTCGCCGAATTTCCAAAGGTAGCATATCCATATCCAATATAATTGTGATAAAGCGCTATGGTGCGCTGAAGTTTTTCTTGCGCCGGATGCCCCTTAAAACCATTTTCGTTGCGATCTGCAAGAGCAATCTGGTTCATTTCAGATTCCGCCAGCCTCTCAAGATCGTAAGCGGTCTTTTCCATCTCCAGCACAGTTTCTACCGTGTTTTTCGCGCTAAGAATGCGCGTATAGTTACTCCACAATGCGCGTTCGCTCCGCGCAAGGGTATGTTGCCAGGAAGTTATCAAAAACCGTTCATCCACCTTTTTTTTGCCCCATTTCTCAATGTTTTTTTCTACTTGGTCTGCGAACTCTATGGCACGGTCATAATTTTTTTGAACACCGAAGCGCATAATCCACCCAGTGATATCATTTTGCAGCGCAAACCTTTGAAAAGCAATCAAAATTTGTTGGTTGGTGATAAACCTTCCCCATGGCTCCAAGTTTCCAAACTCTTCAAGCGCATAAGCAGGGTCTCTTAATGCCTGCCATAGTTCAGATTGGATTAGGGCATCTGCAGTATCATCATTGGCTATTCGTTCTCTATCTGCCATTTCAAACAGTACTTGATTAAGGTTTCTCGTGAAATTCGAGAGCAATGCATAATGCAAATATTCCAATTCCCACAGCTGTATTTCAGTGCGCAGTCTTGCCCTCTCCCTCTCTTCCTGTTTTGATAATGAAGGAAAACGAATCTCCATTGCCCGCGAGGGAAGGTCAAACCGTAATTTACTCTCGTCGCTTGTTTGATTCTTCGTCAACTCCAATAAGCGTACTTCAGACTGATAGTACGCCCATCCCTGCAATTTCTGGTGCAATTTCAAACGCGCTTTCTTCTCGACTTCCCGCCCTTTCTCAGTGCCTGACATGGCGCGCGCATAAATACGGTAAACCTCATCCTGCAAACCCAGCCGATTATCCGGGCGGGTTTTGACGATGGCAAGTTTTCTCAAAGTCGGGAAGTCGTCGTCGATTTGTTTGGCAATTTCCTGGTGTTGCGGATCAGACCTCTTTCTTTCCAACCATGCCTGCGGAGTCTCATCCGGCTTGCTGCTCAAGCAATAATCCAATTGTTCCGGGTCCAACCCGCGCGGCGCTCTAACCAGGGTTTTCAAGATTTCAGCGCGTAAATTTAGGCGACCAAAAAGCAGGCTTATAAATCCCGCCTCTATCTTCCGTTGCACTTTTTCCAGTTCATTCGACTTGCTGAATTCCTCTGCCTGTTGAGGGCTTTCCAGCAGTGGTTCTGGAATCGTCTTCCCCTCGATCAAGATAACCGTATACAAAGCAAGCCGTACTGGCTGCCCGCCTGTATAGATAAAAAGAGTTTTAATTCTTGCTTCGTCTGTGGCAATATCCTTCAAAGCAGCCACAATGGAAGATTCCGCCTCGCCATTATTGTTATTTTTTTCACCCCATCCTTCATCCGCCAGCGAATGAAAATATTCCCGCGTGTCTTCCAGGGAAAAAGCTTCAATTCCCAGGTCTGTGACTTTGCAATTCGGGTTTTGCCCGGCGGCTTTTTCGACAGCCTCAAAAAAGTCCTTGCCTTCCCCAGCCCGTCCGACCAAAATGAGGGTGGTATTTGGAAATCCCCCCTCTCGTATTTGCTTGAGCAGCCATTGATACGTGTAAAAACTCATATCCTCGGCTTGCAACAACCCTTCCTCCAACAACAATTCCGTGCCGCCCACCGGGTACAGTTTTTCCACTGTGTCGAGGATGAGCGTAATTCGGGCGTCCCTGGCATTTTCCTTGTAATCTTTTAGAAATTGATCTTCCGCTTTTTTTTCAAGGTTGAGAATATAGTTATGATCCCCCATATAAAAACGCTGATCCTGGAATTTTTCGTACAGAGAATCATACTTGGTAAAGTTGATACCGCTTTCATCCCAGACCAGCGCATCGCGGATGGCGTGGAGAAAGTTCGCGCGGGCATGCAGGTTTGTCGAACTCACATCGATCAAATCGCCGACAATTGCTCTTCCCTGTTGGCTCCAGTCCCAATCCGGCTGGGAAGTTGGAACGGGTCCGCGCTGCTCGCGGGTTTGCAGGTTTCCCCCGCGCCAGAGGATTTCCTCCGAAAGCCGCGACTTCCCCATCCCCCCTTCCCCACGAATCAAAACCAACTGACAGGACGCCTCAGGATGATAGATGGCGTTTCGAATGGTTTCCAATTCCTGTATGCGATTAACCAATTTGGGGGCGCGCTTCGCCGCCTGAAAAGTTGAATTCTGCATCATCCCTTCTCCTTTGTTCCGTCAGTTTAGATCTGATCGATGTCCATCTCTCGCAGCAACTCGAACAACCCGCCGATGACGTGATAATACGGCGGGGAACTTTCAGAAATCAACCCGCGGTTAAAAAACTTGCGGGTCGTTTCATTGACGTAAAAGTTACTGATATCCAACAACTCTTGGATTTCATCCTGCGTCCATTCCCGTCCAAGTTCCCCTGCAATACGGTGCAGCGTCCTGAATTCATGAGGATTCAAAGCCTCGTCGCGAGGCTTCCCATTTTTATCAGGGCGTTCGATAATGGCGCGGCAGCATTCGTAATAATCCTGCGAAGCAAGCGCTCGCAACTGGCTGGTGCTTCCCTCCAGCCCGCGTTGAAACAGGAAACAATTGGCAAGCGGATGATCCCAGCGGTATTCCTTCAGTTGCCCCATCCACGCTTCCGGGTCCGGGATCGGCGCATCTGGATTTCGTTTTCGATAAATAACATCGAACTGCCGATGCGCAAAATCGCGGGAGACAGTATCGACCTCTTCGAATAGCAAAACCCGTTGCGTACGGCGCAGGCTGTCGCCTTTTACCGACCAATCAACACGATGGGCAATGACCAGGCGAATGCATCTTTTTTCGATTAACTTCGCTAAAAGACGCAAGCTGAATGTTTCCGCTTGTTTATCTGTGATTTCGTCATAGCCATCCACAATGACCAGCGGAGTTTTTTCGAGGTTACATTCGCAAATAAAATCTGCAAAAGCGCGGATCATGTCTGAAACGTCCTGGGTCGGGTCGATGGCTTCGATATGAGGACAGCGCTGCCTGGCGGTGTTTTGCATTGCGTCAAAGAAATTCAGGAATGCTTCTACATCGATCATATGATTTGTATCGATCAACTCATTACGATTAATAAGCGTAGGGGCATGCATCCAGGCAATGACAAAATGATCCGCTCCCCACTCTTCCTTGAATTTTTCCAGAATCCAGGTTTTTCCCCATCCGGGCGGCGCAACAACAGAGAGTACCTGCCTGTCATCGGCTGCATTCGCCCAATCGCATATCTTTGCCAATGCTTTAGGACGGTCTATAAAGAAATCTTTATCGTAGTCCTGACAAAAACACATAAGTCCCTCCCGATCAATCGAGGTGATATCGAGATTCCAGCATTTGCGATTTGCCGTTTATCATGATGGTCTTCTTTTTATGCGGGTCAGGCAAAAGTATCTTTTCGCTTTTGGCGGAATATTTCCCAATCTTGAAAGTTGAATTGCATCGTATCCGGACGATAGACGAGATGAATGTCGATCAATTCACTGATCATCTCCAACAACCGACGGGGAGACCCGTCTGCGGCACGGATCAGATTTTCGTCCAGATTCAAATTGGGTGTTGCCAAACCATCCAGCCCCATATAAGTTGGACCCGACCCTGACATGGCGGCGCGGAATCTCTGTGCCAGCAGTTGCCGCAAACCTGCATCATTCCACTCCATTATAGAGGAAAAAGAAGTGGAAAGCAATTCTTTGTTATTGGTTTGCAAATATCGGGTAACTGCCGCCTTTAATTCCATCGGAAGGAAATACTTCAAAAACACCTCCTGTTTTCCCATTTTTGGCATGTTTTCGATCAGCGGAGTAATCAGTTTCATCATTGCCTGGGGCGTGCGCTGTCTGCTATCGACACCATCGACCAGAATAAAAAAACGGCTAAATCCCCATGTTTCTGCCGTTTGTATTCCCTGCCAGAATGCATCCCACCCGGTATTTTTTTTCTCTGCGACGGAGGTCACAAGGCGTTCAATAAAAACGCCAAGTTCTTTCGAACCGCCAACATATTTAACGGGCGCTTTTCCTATGATGTGCCAGTCGCTGCCTATGCCCCAGACCGCATCCAGGGATGGGAAACCCGGTTCCTGCAATTTTTCCAATAATATCCGCAGCAATCTATTAAGATGCCTGCCGCCGATGGGAATTTGTGATTCCAACGCTTTTATTTTTTCCTCTGAAGGCGGGTGGATGGGATTAAACTGTTCTATGGCTGACAATACCAAATCGATGGTGAGCGCCTGCGCAAGGTGCGCGCCATGTTCTTCATACGATAAAGGTTGCTCGATGTCTTCCCCGAGTATGTATGTAACTGCCAGAGAGCCGTCCAGCATGGTGCGGCAATCGGCTTCCAGGGTCAGCCTTAATGTGCTTTTGCCAATGCCTGGGCGTCCAAAAATAAAAGCGTGTTGCGCCATGCGCAGGCTTTTTATCAACTCCTTTTTATCCTCTTGCAGAATGGGGGGGGAGAAATACGAATAAAACCTATCTTGCACCCGTCTTAATTCCTGTTCAGCCACAGGGGTTTCGAATGGATCGTGATTCAATCCAATATTTTGAATGAATAGTTGGCGCTTATCGCTTTTTTCCATAGCGTACTGCCCTTAAATAAATATACTTGTTTCAATGGGGTTTGCCCATCTTTTCCACCAGGCGTGAGGTCTTTTTTTCGGCGTGAAATGACCCTGCCTGTTGTTAATAGAGATAAAAACGGAAAACACATGTCCAGATGTGTTGTACAAACAACTTTACCGCCCTATAGCTGTCCGGGTCAATCTCGATTACTGTCCCCAACGTGACAAAAAACTGTCAAAAATTATCCCGCCTCATGAAAGAAAGTTTTCGAGCCAATATCCTTCGCCTTTGATGTTCTTCAAGTAAATGGATTCCGACGCATCCGGTTCCATTGCCACCCGCAATCGCCGCGCCAGGGTATGCAGGTTACTTTTGGTGGTCATGGCAATTTTATGATCGACCCGCTGTTTTTTATGGGAGATGAGAATCACGAGAAAATCATAGACCGCCCGGTCGAGCGGAATCCACGTGTAGCCGCGCCAGACTCCCAATTCCACCGCGCTTGCAGAGCCAAGTCGAAGGGGCAAAAAACGCGCAAAAAACATGGAACGGATGCGAAGGAAAAGGTCTGGCTGCAAGGGCAGTCGCTCTCCCTCGGCAGCCAGTTGCAGGAGTAACCCGGTAATTTTCAGCCATGCCCCCGGCGTATGCGCGTCGAATTCATCAAGCATAAGTTTTTGTAGCTGACTCTCCAGTTCCGGCGCGCATAACTGATGAATGGCTTTGAATTTTTTGGCAGTGGCAATCGCCAAATGCCGCGTTACAATTTCCTGGGAGCGGTCCAGCGAAGTTACCATTTCGAATATCTTGACGCGGCTGCGCGAACGCTCATGGATTTCGCGCACGCTGAAAGAGGGCGGCAGCGCCATGATCATCTTTAGACCGGGATGCTGCATGGGTTCCAGCCAGCCGAGAATCCGCTCGATCTCCTGCGCCTGTTCAGAGGTGGGAAACGGCGCGGAATCCACAATAATCAACACCTGGGCATATTCAAGTTTGTGCGCTAAATTCACCAACTCTTCAATTTGTCCCTCGGCTTCGTTGGTCTGCGAGGGGTAAATATCTTCGAACCCGATGCTTTGCAAGGCTTGGGCGACATCTTCGGGCAGCCCGTCCAGCCAGCGCGCAAAGGTGCGGTGTCCATGAAATTTCTCGACTGCCCAGCGCAGGAATTCTTTTTGGGTTTGAGACAGGGTTGAAAATCGATGCGGTTCGCTGCTGATCTTACGGCGCAAAGCCATGGATCCCTGGCGCAGGATTCGGAAAAGGATGTTCCCCTCTGGTTTTTCGTGAGTGGGATTGAGCAAATAATCGTCTTGAATCAACAAGGCGCGTTCGTTCCATGTTTTGCACAGAGCGGCAAGCAGGGTGGATTTCCCGCTCTGGTGTTTGCCAACCAGCACGCACCACTGTGAGCGATTCTCCACCAGGTTTTCCAGCGGGTCGATTACATAGCACTCATTCCACCAACGCTCATCCTCTTCAGACAGGCGGGCGTCCGGTGAAGCAAAGACCCACTGCGCAAAAGTTAAAGACACGAAGACTGCTCCTTTGCTTGTCGCATGGCGCGTTCAGCAATCGGTATGCCGATTCGCCATGTCATGATAAAACAGCGCGGATTTCTTCCAACAGCCCAATCGAATTTTGAAACGGCTCACCGCCAAAAATGCGCAGGCGGAAAATCGACCCAGGCAACCTGCTTTCCAACACCAAAATAGCCATTGCCTTCCCTCTATTTTAAATCAAATTTACACAATGCACGACTCTTTTTGAAAAAGCCGCATCAGACACCCGCCCCAACCAACAGCGTCAGGGCGGGTGAAAATATCATCAGGCGTCCTGATCTTTCTCTACGCCAAAGATTTCGTCGATGCGTTCCATGATTTCAGGCGTCAGGGCATCTGCAAATTCCGCAGACTTCAAGTTTTCATGTACCTGCGAAACGCGGCTTGCGCCCGTGATAACCGTGCTGACAAACGGATTCTTCAAACACCATGCAATGGCAAGCTGTGAAAGCGTACAACCAATTTTCTTTGCGATGGGTTCCAGCGCGGCAACTTTCGCCAGCTTTTCCTTATCGGTGAGCGTGGGATGCAGCCACTGATAGCCCTTCAACCCGCCGCGGCTGTCGGCTGGAATGCCGTTTTGATATTTACCCGTCAATAGACCCGATGCCAGCGGACTCCAGGTGGTCGTACCGTAGCGATAATCCCTGTAAAAGCGGACATAATCACCTTCGAGCCGTCCGCGCTCGAACAGGTTGTACTGCGGCTGCTCGACAACTGGCTTGTGCAGGTGATGGCGCTCGGCAATTTGAATCGCTTCGGTGATTTCGGAAGCCGCCCATTCCGAAGTTCCCCAATACAAAGCCTGCCCCCATTCGACGATGTCGTGCATCGCCCAGACGGTTTCTTCGATGGGAGTCGTTGGGTCGGGACGATGGCAGTAGATGAGATCGACGTAATCCAACTGCATTCGTTCGAGCGATCCTGCAATACCTTCGATGAGATATTTGCGATTGAGCGTGTTCTTGCGATTGACGCCCTCGTGAATCCCCCAATAAAGCTTGGTCGAGACAAGGTAACTGCCGCGCTCCCATTTCAATTCCTTAAGCGCCCCACCCATGACCGCTTCAGACATGCCGCCCGCGTACACTTCGGCATTATCGAAAAAATTGACGCCCGCATCGTACGCCGCGCCCATCATTTCCACCGCAGATTTTACATCCGCCTGATTATGAAACGTAACCCAAGAGCCAAACGACAACTCACTGACCTGAATACCCGTTTTACCGAGATGACGATATTTCATTGTAAAACCTCCAAATATTTTTTTTCGCAGAAGCGCGATTTAGAAACCGAACATCCGAACTCCAGACATTATAATCACCGAATGCGTTATTTATTATGGCTGATTCTCCTACTTGCCGCCTGCGCCCCCGCCCCCGCGCAAACCGCGCCCACCAGCGTGATCGAAAATCTCCCCAGCGTCACACCCAGCCCCACCTTCACACCCAACGTACTGGCAGTGATCGAGACGCCCGTTCCCACCTCCACGCCGTTTGCATACGTCATTCAAGCGGGAGATACCTTCAGCGAACTCGCCGAGAAATTCAAAGTTTCACAGGATACGCTGCGGGCGTCGAATCCAGATGTAATGCCGAACAGCATGTCGGTTGGGGCGACGCTGTTGATTCCCGATCCTGATTCCGCCATCCCCAGCGGAGCGACGCCCACGCCCGCGCCTGTTCCCGTTACCCAAACCGTCTGCCACCCGACTGCGGATGACGGCTTGTGGTGTTTTGCCCTGATCCAAAACAATACGCCCGATTTTTTCGAAAACATCTCGGCGCAAGTAACCTTGTTCGACGCAAATGGAAAAGCCATTGCCAGCCAGCCCGCTTTCCCTCCGCTGGATATTCTTCAACCGAACGCTTCACTGCCTGTGTCTGCCTTCTTCCCGGACGCGCCCGCAGATGCAACCATGCAGATTCAAATCCTGAGCGCCATCCCATCAAATGGGGCTGGTACTCTGCCAGCCAGCCTGAACAACGTCGTCACCCAAATCAATTGGAATGGGCTGACCGCCAAAGTCAGCGGAGAGATTTACCTGCCAGGAAAATCGAAAGCCGCAAACCAAACGCGGATTGCGGCTGTGGCATACGACAAGGGCGGGCAGGTGATTGGGGTCAAACAATGGGACGGCGGCTCGATGCAGCCCGGCGAGAAAGCCGTTTTCAGTTTTCAAGTCTCGAGCGTCGGGGGGGCGATTGACAGGGTGGAGTACGTGATTCAATCACGGTAACATCTCGTAAAGATAGGCGTTCGCTCCAATCCCATTGGATTGATCGAGCAGGGTTCCGCGCTTGTCCAGTTCGGCAACATAAAACGCCTGCGGATCGCCATCGCAGCCGCCGCAATCGACAATATCGGTAAAAAGAAACCAGGTTCTGCCCGCGCCTGCCAGCGAGTCGAGGTCTTTGAAAAATTTATCGAGCGCGCGCTTTTTCAACACAACGCTTTTGGCGACGACGACATTATCAGCCTGCGCATCGATGCCAAAGAGCGGGGCATAATATAGAAAGGCGGGTTCAGCGCTTTGATAGGAATAAATGATGTCGCCGGGCATTCTGTTCTTTGCGACATATGCGACCATCGGGCGGAGTCCCGCGTTGCGCTGCAAAATGCGGGTTTCATTGACCGTGACCAGAGCGGGGAAAAATACAAGCCAGAGCGCGGGCAACACCGACAATATGAGGGCAAGAACGCGATTCTTCTTCGCAAAAAAATCGTAAATGCGTCCCAGCCCTGCGGACAAAATCAACAGAAAGGGCGGAATCAGAAAAAGCATGAACCGACCTTTGAGCGGATATTTTTGCAGGGCAGAAGCTGCCAGCGCCATGAAAGGAATCAGAAACAGAATCAAGGCGACGCTGCGTTTACGAAAAAAGAGCGACACGCCGCCAATCAACAGCAACACGGGGACAAGGTAAATCGCAGCCTGCTCGGTGCTGATGCTCAAGTCCATCATCGAGACGTAAGTGTTGAAAAACCAGGTTTTATTATTCCAGGGCGGCAGGGGCATAAATGCCTTGCTCCAATAGAATTGGAGAAATTCATCGGCGGCAAGGTGACGCAGCGACACATAATACTGAAGCCCGAATGACGCCAGCCAGACAACTCCCAGCGCAAACAGCCAGGAAAGCGGGGCATAATTTTTGCGGAATGATTTTTCGACCAAAAGCGTTATCCCAACCGCCGCAAGCACAAAAAACGACGGATGGGATATCCAGATAACGACCGCGCCAACGCCTCCCAGCAGGACAAAGTCACGCGCCGATGCTGTCTCAGCTTTGAGCAGGCGCAAGGCAAGGGCAACCAACAGCAGGAGAATTGCCGCGTCGCTGGAATACTGCTTGAGTTCGGAGGAATAATAAACGGCGTTCAACCCGACCGAGAACACGGTTACGGCAAACAAACCGCTCATGCCAAAGTATTCCCTGGCAATGCGGAGCAATAAGTAAATTGCAAGGACACCGCAAACCAGCGGAAAGAGTCGCAGCGCAAACTCATTGTTGCCAAACAAAACCAGGGCGGTCTTTTCGATAAACAAAAAACCGATGGGCGCTCCCTGCTGGTAGTCCAGCGGACGGATGAGGTGGGCGAAGTCCCGCTCGACGAGATTCAACGCCAGGCTTGCTTCATCTGCCCAGAAGGAACGGTTGAGAAAATATTGATATAAACGCAGACAGACGCCCACAACCAAGGGCATCCACCAAAGGATATTCGATTTGCGGATTAACGCATCCAGTTTCATTTCCCATCCAGCCACATATATCTCTCGATTGGAATTGTGATCGGGGTAAAGACAAATCCCTTCACGTAGGGCTGCACCAGTTGGTACGAGAGCGAGTGCGTGGTGAACAGCACAGGGGCGTCGTCGACAATGGTTTGTTCGGCTTGCTGGTACATGGCGATGCGCCTGGTCACGTCCACTTCGACGCGGGCTTGTTCGAGCAAGGCATCGAGTTCAGGGTTGGAATAACCGCCGTTATTCTGGTTCGAGCCGCTATGGAAAAGCACATCGGCGAAATTTTCGGGGTCGGGATAATCGGCACACCAGCCGCCGCCGAAGATTTGCCCGTGGTTGCCCGAATAGATTTGTTCATAATAATAGTTGTACTCGATGTTCTCGACCTTGATGGTCACACCGAGATTCTGCTCCCACATCTCAGCCATCGCCGCCACGTCTGCGCTGATGTAGCTGCCGATACCGCCGTCGGTGTAGACAATGGGCGGGAGCCCTTCCGCGCCGCCGTATTTGGATTGCTCGAGCAATTCACGCGCCTGCGCGGGATCGTAAGGCAGACCTTTGAGTTGAACGTTGAATCCAGGCAGTCCAGGCGGGAAGGGACCGACAGCGGGCAGCGCCTTGCCGCGCATGACCACATCGAGATAGCGTTGACGGTCGAATGCCATCGAAAACGCTTTGCGGACGTTGATGTCATCGAAGGGCGGCTGGGTGTTGTCGAAGACTACGTAACCTGTGCAAAGATTCACGCCCGTCACCAGTTGACTGTGCAGCGGTTCCATCGGGTCGAGGACTCGGTCTGCGTTGTAGGAACCGACACCAGCCACGTCCACCTCGCCTGTCTCGAACAGGCGCAAGTCATCGCCCGCGAAAAGTTTGGTCACGACATACGGGATCGAAGGCGCGCCAAGGTAGAAGTCCTGATTGGCTTCGTAAATCATGTATTCGTTGGAACGCCACTCCTTCATGCGGTAAGGTCCTGTGCCGTTGGGCGCGCGAACCCAATCTTCACCCGTCTCGACATTTTGCTTGTCCACGACGTAGGCGGTGGGGAAAGTCAACTTCAAGATGAAGTAGGGCTTGGGCGCATCGATGGTAACTTGCAAGGTGAGATTGTCAATCAGTTTCAACCCGCTGATGTGATCCGCCTGACCCGCATACATCTCGCGCACGCCGACAATATCGCCAAGATAAGTCAACACGGTATCGGAGGCAAGTTCGGGGCTGGCGGCGCGTTCCCATGAGTAGATGACATCCTCGGCGGTCACAGCCCTGCCATCGTGAAACTTCGCATTCTCGCGGATGTGGAAGGTGTAGACCGTGCCATCGCCGCTGACCTCCCAGGTGTCGGAGAGGTCGGGAGTGAGGTTCAGGCGCGGATCGAAGGAAACCAATCCGCTGAAGACCAACTTGTCGCCCGAACTATAAGTAGTGGCGGGGTCGTAATCGCGCAGGTTGGTGGATTCGCCGCCGCTGTAGACGAGCGCCTGGTCGAGCGGAACGCCGAATTGCATGGCGGGCGCGGCGTTTGCACTTGCAGAGAGCAGAAGGGTAAAGACCAGCGTGAGAATGAGAAAAGACCTTTTTGACCACGAAGGGTCTCGAAGGGTCTCGAAGCGAAATAGAAAGTTTTTACCCATTTTTGCCTGCCTTTTGATTTTGTGAGCGAACGACAAATCCCAAAATGACAACGCCAAGAATGAGCAGGATTACCAGGCAGACGCAGACCAGCGCAACGGTCAGAATTATGAAGCCTGTGTTGTCTCCTTCGGTTGTCGGAGTGTTGGAACCGTCAAAGGAGGAGGTGGGAATGGCGTAGGCTGTGGGCGTGACTGCCAGCGGAATCCCTGCCACGGGGACGTAGGTCGGGACAAAGGTCGGGGTGGGCATCGCTGTCGCCTGGGCAGAAACCGTTCGAGGCGCGGCTCCGACCGATTGCCGCCAGGCATCTTCCAAGCCGTCCGAGTCGAATCCGTAAATTTCGAGCAACGCATCGTCGATTGGTTTTGCATCCCGCAGGGCTTTGAGCAGTTCGGTCAATTTATCCTGTCCGTAGGTTTGGATGAGGAAGTTGACGATGCTGTAGGACTGGCTGTAGGAAAGATTGGCTTTGTCGGGAAGTTCGGAGAAACCGCCATTGAGCGAGCGCACGGTGAGCAGGGTGTCGCCGCTGATTGCCTGATCGAGTTGAAACTGCGAGCCTGAGTCCAGTTCGCCTTCGCTGTACATGGCGAGACCTTCATTGAGCCAGGTGGGAACATCGCCGAGGCACGAGAAGGTGAGATGTCCGACGAGGATATGGGTCAGTTCGTGAATGACCGTATTTTGATCCCAGGTAGAATCCGATTCCGAGATGCCCATGATGAAAATGTTATATGCGGGATATGCCTGCCCGCCCGTCCATGAGGCTTCATAGAGAACGGCTTCCTGCATGTCGTCGTAGTTCGGGTAAACGTACAGATCGATCGGGGCATCGGTGACCAGCCCCGCCTGTTGCTTGTTGCGGCGCAAACCTTCGAGACCGGCATCGAGCATGGTCTGTGCAAAGGCTTTATCTTTTCCGTACCAGTGCAGGCGCAGGTCGCCGCTGGTGAGGGTTTGCCAGTCGTGAAGATCATCGAGCCAGATGGCGGTTTGAATTTCGGTGGAGGATTCACTGCCCGCCGAGTCGGTGTAAATCCAGCGCCACCAGATCGTCGCCCCCGGCGGAAGCGATCCGCTTTGGCGCATATCCCATGTCCATTCCACGCTGGCAGTTTTGCCGGGCGTGAAATCGGGGTAGGCTTTGGCGACCACTTCGCCGCAGGTCTGCTGGATGTTGCCATATTCCAGCGTGATGGAAACGATGTCCACATTGGCGTTGAGGGTGGCGGAAAAAGTCGCCGTGTTCGGAAAATCAAATGTAACCTGGTCATGGGTCACATTGGCGCGCGGCGCGGCAAGCGCGGTCTGCGCGGGAAGCAAGAGCGCAATCAACAATAAAAGGGGAAGCCATTTTGTACGCATAAAAGAAGGTCTCCTTGTCTGGTTGGCATAATATATCATCAAATTAAAGAAGGCAGATGCGCCCGCGCATAAAATGTCCCGACAAACTCATGAACAACAACGGCGGGTTATCTTTTATAATGCAAACCATTCAGCACATTCCGCGCTGACATCACAGTTTTCAGGATAGGCATGTATGCTGCAAATCAAGAACCTGACCAAAATCTACGACGGCGGCGTGAAGGCGCTCGATAATGTCAGCTTCGAAGTGCCCGATGGGCAATTCCTGGCAGTCATCGGGTTGAGCGGATCGGGCAAGTCCACCTTGCTGCGCTGTATCAACCGCCTGATCGAACCCACCGATGGACAAATCCTATGGGACGGCGAAGACATCACCGCCGCCTCGCAGGAGGAAATGCGCCGCATCCGCCGCAAGATTGGCATGGTCTTTCAGCACTTCAACCTGGTGCATCGCTCGAAGGTCATCACCAACGTCCTCGCCGGGCGGTTGGGATATGTCAACCCCGCCTGGAGCCTGGTCAACCGCTTCCCCAAGGAAGACATCGAAAAAGCCGTCAAACAACTCGAACGGGTTGGGATCGCCGAAAAGGCTTACCAACGCGCCGATGAACTCAGCGGCGGACAACAGCAGCGGGTGGGTATCGCCCGCGCCCTGATGCAGGACCCAAAGATGGTTCTCGCCGACGAACCCGTCGCCAGCCTCGACCCGGTCCTGGCGCACAGCATCATGACCCACCTCGAAGACATCAACAAAAATGATAACGTGACCGTGCTTTGCAGCCTGCACTTCCTCGACCTCGTTCACCGCTACGCCGACCGCGTGGTGGCGCTCAACGAAGGCAAACTGGTTTTCGAGGGATTGCCGAAAGACATCGACGATAAAAAGTTCAAGGAAATCTACGGGCGCGACGCCGAGCGGGTAGGGTAAAACCATGAACAACAAACAAAAAGCATCTCCCTGGAAATCCATCCGCACCGGGCTGTTCACTTTTTTGGCGCTGGTGATTTTCGCCTACGGCTTCGAAATCACGCAGGTCAACCTCGAAGAACTGCGCAGTGAAAAACGACAGGATAGTCTGACCCGCGTCACGCGCGCGCTGGCAAAGCCCGATATCTTCGAGTACGACCAGATCGAAGAAATCGTCAACCAGCCGATGTACGTGCCCTGCCCCGCAAGCGGAGTCGAAGCCCCCGCCGCGCCAAACACCTCCAAACCGTACCTTGTCATCACCCCCGCCTGCGCCGCTCCCGGTGAAACCGTTCAGGTGGAAGGCTTCAACTTCGCGCCCTACACCGTCGGTCCGTTGCGCTTCGTCCCCGGCAGCGACCCGAACAACATCGTCACGCTTGGGCGCGACAACGCCGAAACCGACGCCGATGGGCACTTCCTGGTTGAAATGGAAATGCCCAAACGTCCCAGCGACGAGGGGCAATACATCCGCGCCACCCTGCGTAGGAATATCGGCTCGCCGCATCTTTCGCAAACCGCGCTCGACACCTGGGACAAAATTGTCGAGACAGTTTTCCTTGCCCTGCTGGCAACCGTCTTTGGGACTGTGCTTGCCATCCCCATGAGTTTCATCGCCGCCCGCAACCTGATGAAAAGCGTCAAAAGCCCGCTGACCAGCATCACGCTTTCGACCCTGGGCTTGCCACTGGGAATTGCGCTCGGCTTTGTGATTGTGCGCGGAGTTGGAAACCTCAGCGCAGCCATTGGCTCGAATGCCTTTGTCAACCTCGCAAGCGTTCTGGTCGCGCCCGCGCTGATCTGGTTTGGCGCGCGCTGGGCGCTGCCGCAAGAGGAAACCACCGCCCCCAGTCAATCGATTCGA
>Ga0172367_10004070_pt1 | contig 18455 bp, 14 predicted proteins | sample Lak10m_FD_114542 | JGI IMG/M metagenome (GOLD analysis project Ga0172367, IMG submission 114542) | Freshwater microbial communities from Kabuno Bay, South-Kivu, Congo - kab_022012_10m | ecosystem: Environmental > Aquatic > Freshwater > Lake | place: Democratic Republic of the Congo: South-Kivu...
GAGGGCAGGTGCTAGCTCCACGCGTCGTACGGGTTCGTGTTCCGGGCGGAGGGCAGGTGCTAGCTCCACGCGTCGTAGGCAACGACGATGAAGAGCAGGATGTTTCTCACGCCTGCCAGCCCCATCTGCGTCTCGAGGAGGTACTTCCAGTCCTGGTTGCCTGGCCACTGCAGGAGAGACACCAGCATCGTCAGCACCAGCAGCGCTACCGACAGGCGCCCCATCATGAGGGGCCTGTCGTCCTCGTAGTAGATGACGGTGAACATCAGGAGGCTCACGCACGAGGCCAGAATCCCCAGCCACACGATCCGCTGCATGAGGCTCTGGAACTGCTTCTTGGGGCCGACCTTGTAGACCTCAGCGCACCAGAAGGACCTCAGGCCGAGCCCGCCGATGGCGGTGCCGACCATGGTGAACACGCCAGCGAACGCGAAGTCCCTGCCGCAGTGCATGAGCGGGACGTACAATGCGAAGACGGGGGCCGAGAGGTACTCGGCCCACCAGAAGCAGCTGGGGGTGCGCTGGATGCCGCCTGCTGCCTCGCCCTCGTTTGAGGAGGTCATGCCAGGCAGGAGGATGAGGCTGATGAGCGCGGAGACGATAACGAAGGCAAGGGCCCAGAAGGTGTTGTGGACGTAGTCCGCGACGACGAGGACGATAAAAAACGCCGCTGTCGCGCTCCAGATGAGGACATTGAGGTAGTTGGAGCGGACGTCGGAGCCTACCAGCAAAAAGCAGGTGGCTATGAAGAGGACATAGACGGCAGGGGTCGTGTAGCGGACTCCCCAGAAGTCCTCTACCCTCCAAACAGGCCTTGCATGAATGCAACTTACAATATTCATAACAGACTCCTCCGCTGTGGACGACGCGTTGGCGAAAGACGACGCGGCGCGGTCCACGCACCGGCAGAAGGGCGCGCGGACGGTCTCGAGGGGGAGCGTGAAGTTGCACCACGCAAACTGGAGCGCTCTGTCTGTAAACGCTGAGGCGCCTCCCATGGCCTGCACGTCCTTGGTAGACCTGAACAGCTCTAGGAGGTCATGCCAGCCGTCAAACTGCCTGCGGACGGTCAGGCGGAGCTCGGGGGAGCGCCAGGAGAATCCAGAGAGGACGAACGAGAGCACGAGGAACACCGCGCCAGCGACGAGGGCGACGGGCTTCATGCTGACTTTGGAGGCCGAGCGCGAGCGAGGAATAAATACTTTTACAATGTTCATTCAGTGTCACTTGAAGAAATAAAAATCAGTTTGCGCTTGCGCGCTTTTTTGGGTTTTGCGCCGTGCCCGCTGGGGCCTCGGCGCGCCGTGCGTGTGGGTGAGGCAAGGGCCTCACTTCCTTTTCACCCCACCAGCAGCCCTCCGTTTTGAGTCTCCGCCAGAAGACGCTGAATCGTCAGAGCCTAGTAGAGCCAGGTTTCTGATAAACTCGGCTACAATTGCAACACCTAAAACAACGACGACCATGCATCCAATGAAAGTCGCGTTAAAGCTTGTATGGTTTTCGCGTTGACTGTAACGATTTTCAACATGTTCCAGATGCTCGAATGTTTTTCCCTTTCTATGGTGATTAGACCTCTTGTTATGATGTTCATCAACATATTTTTTGATGACATCATCCATGGAAAAACCATCAGAAGTCACAATTTTTGCAATTGGTGGCTCAGCTGCCACCCTCTCAAAACGAGAATATCCAGCTGTCTGCGCGACTCGCATGGACTTTTGCTTTTCGAGATTGGAAATCATGAGATCTTTCCTGTGCAACTCGTCCGAAAACTGCCGCTGCATGTGGTCGTAGGTGACTTTATGCTGTTTCTTAAGCTCGTCATTCTTTTTCTCGCAATTCTCGAATGCCACCTGGTACCTATTCTCGATGTCTATGTCGCTCTTGCTGAAAACAGTCTTGGAACAGTACGAGGGGCAGTACATGGGATTATCTTCGCTGAACTGCTGCTCCAGCGCGGCCACTGCAAGTTCCGCTGCGATAGGGCACCTGGTGTAATCGTAATCCAATTTGAAGTATTCGTCTGTATTCACCCTGCATACCTCATACGAATCAAGTCGGGGAGAATATCCCAGGGGTATGTCGCTTGACATCGTGAAACTGCTAAAATTTCTCCCCCTGTGAGTCAAGGTAACCTGGCGCGGCTTGATATTCCAAATTTTCATCGGGATGACAGCAGAGGGGGGGGATTCGTACACAGGCGACGGGAACGTCACATGCTCATATGACATCATCTTCCTCCTGATGCGCACGGCCCCGTGAGTCAGCGTCGTGTTTTGAAGTTGCACAAGCACGTTGTGAAGGTACTTCAGATCTAGCGCCTGGTGACTAAATCTGTTCCACCCTGACCAAAACGCGTTGACTCCCATGAGTGTCTTCAAAATGAAAGTGGGCATGCCAAGACCCACGTATTTTATCAACACGTCCATGGCGACATCCACGGACGTCCCGACGTACGACGTGGTCTGCTGCAGAGCCTTCAAGAGGCGGTTGTCCTCCTCCCAGAAATAACCCTCGTCCAGCCTCTGCGCCAGGAAGAGACTGTATATTTCCGAGTTGTACGTCCTCATTTTGTACTGATAATCGTAAAGGTCATGGGTCACGAGGTCGTGAATTTCCCCATTCTGATAAATAGGCACTTGAATGACGCCCATGCTCACGAGACCTCTGTCGTTTACAATTTTCTGCTGACAAGTCTCGAAAATGCTCAGAATATACTTCGACTCCTTTTTTAAGTACTCGCAACGCTCAGTGTAGGCAGTGTCGAAACAATACTGCTCTATCTGTCGGAGAATGAATATACCGGACATGAGCGTGTGAGGCTCGTGGAACAGGTCTGACCTCATGCAAGCGTCCAGCGCCCTGAAGACCCTCCCGTTGTCTATCTCGTCGGGTCCTATCTGCATGTAGTAGTCGAGGTCGTGCATGCCTACAGGGACGAGCACGCAGACGCCAAGCAGAACGAACCAAGTGAACCTACACTGGACGTGCCTGAGAAAGCACATCCACACGAAAACGATGCTGCAGTGGGCCATCTTTCTGGGGATGTACTGGTGAAAAAAAGACAGGAAGCATATGACCATTACGATGAAAGCCATCAGCATGAAATACGCGACAATGGACTGCCAGCAGATCTGCTTGGCTTCCTTTCCAGACTCGCTGTCCACGAACTCTCCCATGGACTCGCTCAATTTTTTCCATCGCTGGTGTTTTTCATCCCACACAAAATCTTTGGCATTTTTAAAAGCATCCTTCGTTTTGGTGAAAAACTCTCGCGCTGTCTCGTAGCCACTTGTAGATTCATTGCCATCACTGGGCTTACGATCGTCGCTTTTATCGAAATCCAGCCCCCGCTTTGCACTTTCGCCTACGTCAGGCATCCTAGTCTTACGAGGGTTACCAGCCTTGGATTCTGTTTTCCATGACCATTTGGACTTGAAGGATTCAAACATTTTGGAGAAGAAGCCAGGAGACGAATGTTTTTTCTTGGCGTCGTTCTTGGAATCTGCATTGGACCTAGAAGAATATGATCTGGTGCCAGTGTCCTCTCTTCTCCTGAAATGACTCCTACCGGAACTAGGTGTATCATATTCACTGGTGCTGTAAAACTCGTCATCGCTAAATATGTCGCCGCGACGCCTGCCGCCACGCTCTTTTTCTGCATATCCGCGCGAGTACGGCCCGCCATCTCGGCCTGCATACCCAGAGGATCTGGACTCGCCTGACGGATCCCGCTCCCTGCCCCCCCCCGATCTGGGCGAATAGCGCGCGTCGGCTGCGCCCCTGCCCCTGAGGGGAGTGGACGGGCGCCAGTCAGCCCCCGCTGCCCCGCCAGGAGAGCCTGAGTATGAGCCAGCAGGCGAGCCAGAAGGACCCGTATGCGAGCCTCCAGACGGGCCCGGGTGCGAGCCTCCAGACGGGCCTGGGTGCGAGCCTGCCGTCGATCTCGGCGAAGCTCCGAACGCGCTCGCCGGTGGGGCTGACGGAGCTGCAGACGCAGCCCGTCTAGCCCTAATTTCTTCAATGATTTTTCTTTCTTCGTGTGACAAATGTGAAGCACTACCATAATCAAAACGACCAGAATAATCGCGTGAATGATGGGTTGAAGACATTGCTAATTGATGATAATACTATGAAATCTGGATTCAACATAAAAAAACTGAGGGTTTGAGATGCTCCCTGAACTTCAAAACTCTTAAATACTGATAGAGAGTGCGCCAAATGGCAGGTGGGTCTGTTATATGACTGGACCGAAATCGTCCAAGAAGTCAGCTGTTGACATGTCAGGAAAGACTTGTAGATATTGCACAATGCCAGTTGAAAGTTCTGAAAACAATTTATTCGTGTTTTGGTCACTTACAGAAACCAGTAGAGGCTTATACTGGTCTACTGTCTGCATGAGCTCTTGGCAGTACATTCCCTCATGCACTAGAAAGTAAGGAAACTTGGCCACGGGCGGTGTCCTCACTGCTACTGACCCTACGATAGCTGAGTATTTTGTTAGCAAAGCTTGCAGTCCACTCACGTCGATGTTCAGCCTGGTGCAAACTATTGGGATTATGTAATTGTCAAGCTGGTCTGCAGCTACAGTATTCCCTTGCAATGCCAATACCAGCAAGCAAAACAGGTGGAATATGAAACAAGAATCAGCGCACTTCCGGTAATCAGCAACTAGCATCTCGAAATTAGTAAAGTTTTTGCATTCATTTAATGAAGGCACTTCGCTAGTGTCTATTTGGACAATGTACTGCTCAACGTTACCACCCCTTCTTTGGGTTTTCACAGCCAAGAAAGGAGATTTAATCACTTCCAATCCAGTTGCAGCGTTTCTGCTTCTTACGTAAGAAAATGCAGCTTCTTGACGTCCAAATCCCAGCACAGAATACAGCATGTCCATCACAATCTGATCTTTTTTTTGGTTCCATTTTTTTAGTTTCTTGGATAGTTCAGACACGATGATTACAGTCCTAGACGACGGATACTTGCTCAAAAATGTCTCCAAACACCACAACAACGGTTTGAATCTCCTGACGAAATTCATCACAGTCTCGATATTTTTTCTGTTGTCTTGTCCCAACGAGTCGAATTCGCTGTAGTCAACAGTCTTTGCAAACGCCTGACCGCACTCTGCCTCCCCTGTCTCCTGGCAAAGCGCAGCGTAATCTGCAAGGAACCCTGCTGCTGCAGTGGACAGCGAACCCCCCCCTCTGCCTGCGCCCGAAGCGCCAGCAGGGCCTGCGCCCGAAGCGCCAGCCGGGCCTGCGGGCCCCGGAGCGGCCCTGGCAGCGGCTAGATCTGCCTGCAGCTTGCCGACTTCAGCCTGCAACTCTGCTATCCTGGCCTCGTGCCTGCCCTTCTCTGCTTCTAACTGAGTTATCCTGGCATCTTGCCTGCCTTTCTCGGCCTCCAACGCTCCGATCCTAGCAGCCTGCCTCTGAGCGCCGCTGGAGGCGCTGTCCACGCTCTCGCTGCCCGCGAACATCTGCATGAGCCTGTCGATAGAGGACCTGGTCTCTCTCTCTGTCGCTGCTGTCTTCAAGGCACCCAGCTCTGTCATGAACCTAGCGGTGACCTCTGCCCTCTTACGCTCCATCTCCGCCACAGCAGCCGTGATGGCTCGGGTCTCGGCCTCCAGCTGGTCCAGCTTTCGCGTCTGGGCAGTCGACAGCCCGGCCACAGACGTCTGCAAGCCAGCCAGCTCCCTCGCCTGCGCCGCTGACACGCCTGCCAGCGCTGTCTGGATGGCAGTGAGCTTGCCGTCTATGCTCCTCTCGAGCTGGGTCCTGGCTCTCCTGGCCTCGAGGGCTTCGCGCAGGGCCTTCGCGGCGTCGTCCTCTGCCTTCTTTTTATCGGCCTCTGCCTTGGTGATGGCCGTGTGCTTGTGCCCCCTGAAGTGCGCCAGAAACGCGGCTACGTCCGGGTGTACCGCGGTGCCTTTGGCGAACGACTTGATGGCAGCGCGCGTCAGGGTGGTCGTGCTCTCCCTCTGCTTTCGCTCGAGCTCTGCCTGCGTTATCCCCGGCGGTATGGTCCCTAGCTCGTCGTTGTAGGCCTGTATGAACCCTGCGGCTATCTCCATGCAGTAAATGGCGAACCCGTTCCAGTACTGGATCTCGAGCGGAGCGTCGGCGAACGTCGCGAGGGCCGTCATGAGGTCCTCCTGTATGTGGGAGTCCGTGGCCATGCCTTTACTCGTACATCGCGGCAGGCAGAAGTAGTTAAATAGGTTCAAGACGGGTTCAAGGGCAAGTCTTAAACTCCTTCTGGTACGGAGTGTAGACCGGGATCTTGTCGTGCCTGCTCCTCAGCTGGGAGATCACGAGCGACGGGAACACCAGGCACAGCACCGCCAGCACAGCGAAGAACTGCCAGCTGGCCCTCTGCGCCGCGAGGAGGATCTCGTCGAACGGGAGGGAGCTGGAGACCTTGTATATGGCGTGCCAGAACGCGCCGCGCTTGGCGACGGCCTCGATCTTCTCGCAGAGCCCCGGGTGGTGGTTGATCTTGGCGTAGGTCTCCGGGTTGGAGCACTGGAGCCTCAGCCAGGAGTCCTTCTCGATGATCTGCGACTGCTTGAGGTACTCCTCGTGGAACAGGCACACCTTCTCGACCGCGAAGAAACCCATGACCAGCGTGAAGACGACAGTGCACGCGGAGGTGATGGGCGCCTGCATGTCCTCTCTTGAAGTTGATTACAACCAAGCGGAGCCCAGCGTAAATACGCCGGGAGCGGCGAGGATATTCCCGCGTATTTAGGACGCGCACTGCTTCCGCGAGCCAATCCGAGGCTGCATGCTCGCCCTTGCCCTGCTGCTGGCCTCAGCGAGCCCTGCCCTGTCCGAGATCTTCGACCTGGAAAACGCGGCGCCCTGGCTCACCGTCGGAAGGTCTCGCGTGGCCTTCTCCTCCGGCTGGGACGCCTTCGTGGTGGCCGACAGCAGCTGCGTGCGCGTCAACTCGAGGGGCGTGTACGCCAAGCCCTCCCACTGGCGCCCCAGATCACTGGGCGGCACGTGGGCTGCCAGGCAATGCGCCCCCAGCGCGCAGGGCGGCCTGTGCGACACCGGAGTCGGCGTGGCCTTCCCCGCGTCCACGCCGGCGTACAACGCGAGCGGCGCGTGGGGCGGCCTGGGCTGCTCCCGCTCCGATGACGGGCGGGTCCTGGACTTCGCGCACGGGTACGACCTGTCGGCCTGCGACGTGCTGGACGGGGGAGGGGACGTGGTGCTCTGCGGGCGGGCCCTGTCTTTCGCGCGCACCGCCCTGCCGGTGTGGTCGTACTGGCTGCTCTGCCTCATCGCCGTGTTCGCCGTGCGGTCCCTGAGCTACCTCGTGGTGAACCGCCTCGGGGCGAAGGTGCAGGACGCTGCGATGAGGGGGTACTCGGACCTCGCGACGGTGGGCGCGTGCGTGGCGGCGCTCCCGCTGGTGTACCTGCCGGACCTGGACGCTGCGTTCGTGACGGACGAGGAGGCCCTGTTCTTCGACTTCGTGCTGTTCTACTGCCTGCTCTACGCTGCACTCTTCGCTGCGCACAAGCTTCAGGGGAAGTCCAAGGACCCCCCCATCTACAACATGATCGCCGGCACGCTGCAGGCCATCGCCTGCCGCCTCTACCTGGGCGCGGAGACTCCGTACAATCCCGTGATCGTGTGGGCGGTCGCCACGAGGGGGCTGGGGAAGCTCAGGTCGGAGCTGTGGGGAGACTGGGTGCTGGGCCTGTCTGCGCTGGCGGACGCCCTGCTGCTCTCGCTCGCGTGCATGGTGGGTTTCTCGCACAGCAGGATGTACCTGGTGGCGATCGCGTCTCTGTCGCTCGCGACGTCGGACACGCTGCATTGAACTACGACGATGTGAGTTTTGTCAATATATCATTCATTGAGTGCTGGTAATGGTCCGCTCGCTCGCCCCGCTCAGCGGCCCGCTAGGAGCTGCCGGCGGGGCGGGGGCGAGACAGGGAAGGGGCGTGTTTAGGCCCCGGCAGCGCCAGCCCCGTCAGGAGCTGGCTCGCCTGCTAAGGCTCCGTCCGGTGCTTGGTCTGCGCCTGGTCTGGGCGCCATGTACGAGGGGCAACGCAGCGCCTCGTTGATGAACAGCCTGTCGTGATGCTTCAAGACATCTGTCTTTTTTTCTGAGAAACAGCCTGGCAACGTATACGAGAATTGATCGCTCTTGATCTTCTCAGTCCTTCTCCCTTGCACATCGTGCTGGGAAACGGCCTGGATAAACTGGCTGGCTTCGAATACCAAATCAGTTTGAGCCTTGTTTTTCAAATCTCTCTCAATGTCTACCCACTGCCTGACCACCATGCTATCGTCTTGTCCAGACGCGCACAGCTGGCACGCTGCCAGGATCTGGATGACGTCGCCAGGGGTGAAGTCTATGTCGTATCTAGGACGCATATTCCGCAGCTTGGAAGGCAAACGAAGACAATTTTCAAAAACTGCATGCGGCAGCTTGAACCAGTCACGCTCCCTGTCGTAGTCTTCTATGCAGATGTAGTCCTTTGTGGGTAAATCGCCAACCACGTCCACGGTCCAGGCGACCACACAAACTATCCATGTAATGTACCAGTGCAGTGCGTACTTACCAGTCTCATTTTTGGTTGGGCCTTGCTCTGAGAATTCAACCTCAAAGTTATTCCCGATTTTCTCACAGATCATGTCTATTATGTCTTGAAATGGCAAGAGAGGTCTACTGCACAATATCATGGCTGAAAAATAGGATACAAACTTATAAATGCACGGGCGTGCATGTGCATTCGATCCAAGCAATACATCCAAGACCCAGTCATCCGAAGTGTAATTTATGTGCTTATCACTAAATATATGAGATAAATGAAAAAAAATGCCTTTGGAAGACCTGTCCTCCTCACCTTCGCCCCAAACCATCTCAAACACTCCAAGTCTACTGACAGTGTAGATCTTGTATTTCATCAAGATTTCATTTTGGACTTCCTCGACTGTCCGCAGAGCTTTGACTGCGATTATCGAGAACTGACAGACACTCTGCCCCTGTGCATTGGCCCTCTCTATGTTTTTCATACCCAACGCGCCGCTGTCCCCGTAGTCGGTCACGCTGTGAGAGGCGAACTGCGAGACCACAAAGTCCTTGCTTCCTACGTCGAACGGAGTGCCGTTGAGGTATGGATTGGACCCTACTTCTGGCTTTACTGAAATGTCCTCAACCACCCTACCGGATCTGAACATGCCCAAAAACTTGTCCACTGTGATGGACAGCACATCAAGCACTTCACCGAAATTAATAATACAAGAATACTCTTTCGTAGTTGGAGAACCCTTCTTGGTTAGCATGGAAGTCACCTTCAAATTCATATGCCTTAATTTATGACCAGCATTTGTTACATCTGCACCGAAAATATCTTTCAGTCTTTTGGTGTTTAACTTTGGTGGAACAGAAGACACAGCGCCTATGACTGACATGAAGGAGAACACATATATCTCCACAGTTTGCTTGGCTCTAAGCAAATCGAACGCTGCCTTCGCCAGATTGATATTGGGTGACGGAGTCGTGGACAGCGAATTTTGCTTCGCCTGGTAATCTGCAATTTTTTTCATGAAAGGATAGCTGACATGCTTCCTGGAGAGCTCCATGAACATAGTGTTCCTATCATTAACCCCGTCTTCGAACGGCACAACGCACAGACAAGTCTCCGAATGCCTTTCCTGCGACCCCACGTTGTAGAAGACTGTGGGGTTATCTGGGTCCCTGAGAGAGTACATGGTAGTTACCGACACGAGGTGGGGGTTGTTAGGGGTGAGTAGGTTGTACCCGCAACCGAATACTTCGTCATTGGGATTTTCCAGACTTCCACTGTACCCTATGGTCTGTCTACCTTCTTCAACACGACCACTTTTTCTATTGACAAAATCGTGAAATCTCACTGGAATCCTGTGCACGATGCAATGACGCTCAGCTTCAGCGCCCACCACGTGGTAGTCCCTATTGGAGAAAAGGACACGGCCAGTGTCAGGTGGATCTGTGCTGGGCTCTCGCGCTTCCAAGAACGACTGCCCCTCTGGAATGTCTCCGTGCACCACACAGTACATGCCCATCTTCTCCCACGAGGAAAACAGAGTGGCGGGTTCCTTGGGCTGCACGACAGTGCCTCTGCTGGTAGTCACATTCAACTGATTGTCTGCAGCTTCTTGGATGCCCTTTTTTACAGCACATAGCACCTTGCCACCAAAGCCGCCAGAGTTTGCTACGCTATGGATAATGCTCATCGCGTTTGTGCGATTGACTGGAGTTTTTTGATTCAGACCCCAGTCTATTATGCTTTGTGTAGTGCTACAAGGCAGCGATACAGAGTTGCGATATTTCTGTGCAGATTGTTCGGAAACAGTAAGCATATCCTCATCACTGGGAGAACCATCATCGCCGTCTTTGTATTCAGGATCATCGTCCTTTTTGTTTGCGCGCTTGCGCTTTCCTGTCGAACCATCTGCACCAGCACGTGCACGACCATCAGTTCTTTGATCAAAATCAGAAGAATCAGAGTTGGAATCAGAACTAGACATATTGGATTGTAGAATATCAAAATGATGTTGGAATCAATGAAAAATTAAATTTTGAGATGACACGCTGGCTGCTCAAACTTTAAATATGCCCAGATCAGCCTTCAAATCTCGCTGCCTCCCCACCAGAGCACCTGCTTACTGGACATCCACAGAAATCCTTTTTTTGGAGCCTTCGCCTCTGGGAGCCTCCCCCCGCCTCTCCAATGGCAAAACATGCAGTCAAAGAAAGTCGGCCTCCCTCGGGAGCTGGCGGGCATCATCAAGGAGGCCAGCGGGGCGGCGCAGGGCCAGAGCGTGGAGCAGCAGTACCAGGTGGGCTCGGACCCCTGTCGTTTGTGCGGACTTTCAGAGGGCGCTGACCCCCCTGCAATCCCAGATGATCCAGAAGAGGCGGGCGCAAGAGGTGGAGAGCTACCTGCGGGCCTGCGCCGTGAGAATGAACTGGACAACCTGAGGGCGTGCCAGGCTTTTTCTTCTGGCCCAAGAGGCGAGGTCTGGTACCATCCAGGCGTCACCGGCCCCGTCCTGTCGTTCGACATCGAGACCACGGGCCTGAAGAGCGACGCCGCCGTCACCTGCGCCTGCGCGTGGGACCCCGACAGCGGCGTGGACTACAGGGAGTGCACGCCCACCGGTGCGCCGCTGAGGAGGTTCATGGAGCTCCTGGACTCGGCCCCCCTGCTCTGCGCGTTCAACGGGGTGAGGTTCGACCTGCCGTTCCTCGCCAAGCGGTGGAATGTGCCTGCCGACAGGGTCGGGCGGTGGGTGGCCAAGCTGGTGGACCCGTTCGAAGCGTGCAGGCAGGCTCTGGGCAAGACATTCTCCCTGGACAAGGCCCTGTGCGCCAACGGGATCGCCTGCAAGACGGGGAGCGGTGCGGAGGCCGTGGTGATGGCTAGGCAGCGCAAGTGGGCCGAGTTGATGGAGTACTGCATGGCGGACACGAAGAAGACGCGGGAGCTCGTCAAGCTGGAGAGGGTCTTATTGCCAATTTAGAATGACCGGTAGTCACGTAACTTCCAGGCCCAGTCACGCGATCACCTCGTCCACACGCTCCAACCCACCAAAAAAAAAGTGGCCTACTTCACTGGGAGACCGAGCCAGACCCCCATTCGCCAGCTCACATCGATGACCACTGACGACGCGACCCACCCCCCTGCCGCCCCCGAGGTCGACTCCGACAAGCCCGGCAAAGGCAAGAAGACCAAGGCCCCCCGCGTGAAGAGCGCCAGCGGGTCCAAGGAGCCTCCCCGCAAGCGGGGCCCGCCCCGGCCCCACCGCAAGCTGGACCAGGAGCTGCTCGAGGGCCGGATAGCCAAGCTGGAGAAGCGCATCGCGCGGGCCAAGGACCAGCTCGAAGACGCCTCGAGACACGTGGAGGGGTACAAGAAGGAGGCAGTGTACCGCGAGCAGGACAAAAAAAACGAGCAGGAGTAGGGCTGGCGGCGCGGCTGCCCCACATTCGCCAATCGCTGGCGGCGCGGCTGCCCCACATTCGCCAATCGCTGGCGGCGCGGCTACCTGACATGCGCCAAGCACTGTCCAGCGCGGCTGAGAGGGCCAGGGCGGCACTGGCGGCTCTTTGGGCCCGCCTGTGCGTTCCGCGCTTGGCGTGCTGAAGTCCGAGCTGCTCCCCATTAAAGACTTTGCAGTAAAGCATGCTGCCACAAACTGTATTTACGGCGCTCTCCCCGCTCGTACGCTCAACTTTCGAGTGTGTTTTACTTTTCTTATTCTAGTATGTCTGCGAGTTCTTGCGAGAAGAAGATGCGGTTTGTGTGCGAGACGCCACAGGTGAGCTGCTCGATACGCATGCAGTCCTACATAGCGCAAGAGCTGTCCAAACCCAGCAAGAACTGGGTGCACGACGTCGTGACGAGCAAGCGAGAGTGCGAGAACGTCAAGATGAGGACTGAAGATTTCGTCCTCCTCCCAGACACCAACGCACAGCGCAGGATCTACAGGCAGTGCCCCAAACAGCTGCCCCTGCAGTGGGGCGCTGCGTCGGCTGGGGTGCTGCCCAGGTGGGCGAGCATGGAAAGAGCTCCCCTGCAGCCACTTAGCGAGAACGCAGACGGGGCAGCAGTGCAGCAGGTCAAGACGTTCAACTGGCTGGCCATCGTGACGGACCCAGGGCTGAGGAGCGTGAGGGATCTGCACGGAAAGCACATCCCCATGCTAGAGGCGATGCACGAGAAGTGCCTGGAGTTCATAGAGGGAGAGTACGGCGTCGGCAGGAGCGATGTCATGGTGTATGCTAACTACCCCCCCAGCGTCTACAGGCTGCACTTCCACTTCTGCGCGCCGTTTTTGTACTCCAGCGCATTCGACGCCTTCCGCATGCACTCCATGTCTGGCATACTCAACAACTTGAGGATAGACCGGGACTACTACCAGAAGTCATGCTTTCACTTCCCCGTCCACGTCACTTCGGATCTGTTCAGGGCGCTCACTGCCGGGTCGAGGGAGGACGACAGCCACTGCGAGGATTCGCTGGCTACCTGATTTTCTCTCAAAAGTCGAGCACGCTAACGTGGAATAATCAGCGCACGCTAGCGTGGGACAAACACCCCACGCCTCCGTGGGACAAACACCCCACGCTTCCGTGGGACAAACACCCCACGCTTCCGTGGGACAAACACCCCACGCTTCCGTGGGACAAACACCCCACGCCCCCGTGCTGTATAAACATTACGCCTACCATTTAAATCACGCCCCCGTGTGCTCCCACTGCGAAATCCCTATAAATGCCAAGCAAACAACAAACGACGCAAGAAAACAGCAAACGCACTGGCATGTCCACGCGCTCTGGCAAACGCACAGCCACGTCTACGCGCTCTGGCTACGCGAGGGAAATACAGTACATATTTTCGCTGGTCGACTACTACAGACTGTCGCACTATTCCTTGACCCTGCCATGGGTCTACAGGACGCTCGAGGTATTCGAGCGGGTGAGGATTGTCTCACCCGAGCTCACTGACAACGAAGACGAGATCGACATCACGGCCACTGTCTGCCTAGCCTGGGTGGTGAAAGCTTACAACGACGAGTACAGAGATTATCTGGTAAAGCACCACGGCGTCACCAAGAAGCAGCTGAGAGAGATGGGAGAGTACATCGACATGGGCGACCTGGCTGCGTTCGTGGTGACGAACCAGCCTGGCACTGTGCTGGATAGCCAGCTGAAGGCCATGCTTGACAAGGGCGAGATCACGAAGGACCAGCACGACCTCAAGTTGAAGGAGCGCGAAACCAGTATCAAGGAGATGCACAAGAAGCTGCTGACTAGGGAGATCAAAATCTTCATACAGCTCCAGAGCGTGTTCCCGAAGCAGTTTCTTGGATTGGACATGGCAGAGGTCTTTGCGAGCCCGCACTTCACCGAGCTCTGGCGCTTCGACTCTGTGGAAAAGCCAGCAGACTACGCTGGCCCCTCTCAGGAGGCGATGGAGCGCCTCGTTGCCAGGCACATGCAAGTAATCCCTCCCAGCCATGAGATTTCCCTGTCGTGCATGTGCCTTATTGACATTTTTTTTAAATGGTGTGTTTCAGTTCGCCGAGGCTGTCAGTATGGTTAGCCACTGCGTCTTCATGAGGGACCACCGCTTCTGGTCGAGGGACGCAGCGTCTGTCAGGCCAGAGCACGCAGCACTGCAAGAAGCCTGGGCATCTCTCTGCGCGGCCGACGGCGTGTTCGACGCCTACTCGCTGAGGCAGTACAAAGACGACGGGTACTCTGGCTTCCCCTCGTACTGCTGCTCCAAGGCTAGCACTGTGATGGCGAGCGAGGCGACCCTGGAGAAGCTGATGCTGCCCGTCAAGGCCTGCGTGGCGAGGCTGCTGCGCGCGGACGCCAGGCAGCACCTGAAGATGATCAGGCACCACCGAGCGGAGGCCGAGGCGCGCGGCGGGGTGTACGAGGAGCGAGACTACGCCAACCTAGCAGAGGAGATGACCATCGTGACCAGATTTCGGGACAGCGCGGTCTGCGCGTACTCCAAGCTCAGGCGCTTGGGCGGGTCGGAAGAGGAGTTTGAGAGGCTCAACTGGCTTTACTGCGAGGACCTGGAGTACATGAAGGCCACCGTGAGGCTGAATAGGAAGCGCAAGGCCTGACGCGTGGCTTCGTGGATGTCAATCGTCTTAGTCGTTTATGGTTATCACAGGACCAGCAGGCCTGTTCCTGTCTTTGGCCCTAGTGTCTGAAGACACCGGGATGGCCTGTATGGCTTTTTCATTGATGATTAAATCCTCTGCGTTCAAAAAGAGCTGGCACGACGCCCCATCTGATATGTTTATCTGGTGCTCGCGCTCGAGTCCATTGTCCGAGAACGCGAATGCCCACCACCTAAATTGGATCCTGTCCGCTGACCTCTGCTCCACAGCGGACAGCGAGATTCTGACGAGGTCGATCAGGGGCAGCTTGCTCAGCATTCTCCTCTTCTCCGACTCGCCCCCGCACGCAGACAGCTCCGAGAGAAGATCGAAGTAGTGCTTGGCCGCGTTTTGGGTGCCTGCCATGACGTACTTCTCGAACACGTCAGGACTGGCCACCTGCGTTAGGTACTGGTAGATGATGCCGGGGTCCCCCTTGAGGAGCTCGTCGAACGTGGAGAAGTCCTCGCCGGATAGGCCCTTCCTGTCGACCACTGCCTGCAGGTCGGCGACCTGCGCGAGGTACTGCAGCGCCAGGCAGCCGTGCCTGCGCAGGCTCAGCATCGTGTCCTCCCTGTCCACCTCCGCGGTGTAGTTTTTCGTCAGGTTAAAGTCATAGTTTCCACGCCTGGTGTCCAGGGACTCGTCGAAGAATTTCACGAACCTGTCAGGGTCCATCTTGCAGTCTTTCCTGTAGGCCCAGAGCCAGTGGGCGGCCTGCAGGGTGGCCCAGAAAGAGCAGGCGACGTCTCCCTGAGCCCCGCCGAGGATCTGGGTGAAGCGCGCCGGGTGCGTGACCGTGACAGCCTTCATGCGAGGGGTGACAGGGAGCTCCCCATTCGTCTTCTTGACGCGAAGGAGGTTCTTGGCGATGTTGACCACCTGGGAGTAGATCTCCTGGTCGATGTCCCTGCTCAAGGGGTCCATGCACAGGACGTACCCGTGGTCCAGGTGGCGCGGGAACGCTATGAGGTAGCTGTGGAAGTGCAGGGTGTTGGAGAGGGTGCCAGCGACGACGTGGCGCGAGGCCACCTCTTGTATGTACGGCCTCTGCGACTCCGCGTGCGTGATGGGCGCGGAGCGGGCCAGGGGGGCGGTGTCGTGGCTGATGAGCCAGGCGGCCGAGCTGTCGGCGCAGAACGGGGGCATCATTATGCCTCCCCAGTCCCACTGAAACTGGGACTTGTTCATGGCCTGGTTGATGTAGGCGAAGTCAATGCCGGTGGACCTGTCGTAGTCCAGCATGCCGCCGAGGATGTGACGGATGATCTCCTCGCGGGGTAGGAAGTGGGATATGGCCTGATTGAGGATGGGCAGGGGGGTGGACCTGTACAGCTTCCACGGCCCCTCGAGGTCTGGGCAGGGGTGGAGGAACTTGAAATCTAGCGTCGGGGCTATGACCTCGCCCGACCTGACCCAGGATGATGCGCGCACGACCTGCGAGATCGAAGCTTCGATGTAGTGAGAAGGAGACAGCCTGGTGAAATGCCTGTCGCTGGGCACGCTGGTGCTAGGCCTACTGTTGGATGAACTTGTGCTGTGCCTGCTGCTCCACAGACCGATATCTTGCCTGCTGCTCCACAGACCGCTATCTTGCCTGCTGCTCCACAGACCGCTATCTTGTCCGCTACCGGACGAACTAGCGCTGTGCATCGCGCTGCGCCAATCGTCGGACCAGCCATGAATGTGCCTGCCGCTCCCCTGTCGGCCGTACGCGCCCCCGTCTCCTGCCTCCTCGGGCGGGGACGCGCGAGATCGCCGGGCAGGAACGAGACTGCTAGCAGGCCTTTCGCGAGGCTCGTGCTCTGGGATACTGCCGTAGGATTCACGCCACATTTGGCCCCTGCGCGAGTCTTGCCCGAAATGGCTGGTGTAAGATTCGCGCCCGACATGGGCTCGGTACTGCTCGTGCCTGCCCCTGTACACGTACCCTTCCTGTTCAGGGGAGGGTGGGCAGGGCTGCCTAGGGGTGGCGTGCGCGATGCGAAGCTCGGGCTCTGCGGACGGCGAGCGCCTGTCTCTGTCAGATTGGTGGTTCCTAAAGTAAGATCTGGGCGGCGAGCGCCTGGCTCTGTCGGATTCACTGTCTCCCCTGTCTGCCATCAAAAAGCTAAGAAGAGGCGTTCAATTCGTTCAACGGCGAGAGAGTCTTAAATACGTTCATTTCTTGTGGGAGTTCTTGACCTTGATCTCCCAGTTCCTGCAAGTCTCGCTGAACTGCCGGAAGTTCTTCGCTCGCCTCAGCCAGTCCTCGGGCGGCGTGTGCTTGTGGCACAGGTGGTAGGTCTCAAGTCGGAGGTCGAGGTGGTCCAGGACGAGGTGCTGGCGTGGCAGGGCGTTGGCCTGGCAGTGCCAGGCGGCGCACGTCGGCCTCGGCTTCCTGCTGCCGGACGAGGCGGAGCCGCCGGAGCAGCGAGGCGCCGCCCTGGCGGACTCGTGCTGGCACTTCCAGGCCGGGTCCCACCACTGCCTGGCCTCGAAGTCGCGGCCGGTGCCCGCGTACTCTTGTATGGTGGCGCAGCACGGGGCGAAGTAGAGCTGCTTGGACTGGACGGTGACGACGCGGCCGACCATGTCGATGGGCGGGATGCAGTCCGGGCTGTCCCCGCAGTTCTGGCAGACGATGCGGAAAGTCCTGGAGCAGAGGCGGGGCGCGGACTTTCGGGCCCTCCGCTCACAGGAGAGGCAGACGTGGTGGGCCCGGCGGACCCTGGACTTGCGCTGGCAGTGCTCGGAGATCTCCGAGAGTGCTTTGAGCTGTGTATATATTCGCGGAGAGTCAGAGGGAGAACAAGAGGAATGGGCTTGGTCTGGAGCGATGAGGAGAAAGAGAAGGAGCGCGAGGACGCCGCGGCCGAGGAGATGCACGAGCTGGTGTGGGACGCTTCGAGGGCGATAGGCAAGGAGAAGATCAAGGGGATCCTCGACAGGCACCAGCTCACCAGCCTGCCTGCCGTGACGAACCTGAGGGAGGCCATGTGGAAGGCGGAGCACGACCAGCACGCCAAGGCGAACACCTACATGAAGAACGGCGCTAGGGAGTGGCGAGACTTCCACCACAACATAGCAGAGAGGTACAAGTGCGTGTCCAGATTGCTCATAGGCCTCATATTTCCAAACTACGTCAGCCAATACGAGCTGATGACAGGCGAGAAGGCAGACGACTTGCCTGCAGGACTCTGACAGACTCTGGAAGTTCCGCGGTCTTCACGAGGGAGTGCATGGTCGACACCTCGGCGAGGTCCCGGGAGCCGAGGAGGACGGAGTACTCGTCTCGGAGGGCCGAGGGGCTGGCGCGGTGGAACGGGTAGGTGACGAGGCGGGGCGAGGCCAGCGAGGCGGCGAGGAGGGCAGGGGACACCTCTGCCGGCTGGGGCCGCCTCTGCTGCTGCGGGAGGCGGCACTTGGAGCGGTAGGTGCGGCTGAGGCGGTCGTGGGACTCCTGGGCGGCCGCTGCGAGCTTGGGCCAGGGCTCGTCGCCGCCGTCGACGCAGTCCTGGCGGAAGGCGTCGAAGAGGGCGGGGCCCTGCTGGAAGTAGGCGGAGACGGCCTGGGCGGAGCAGATGGACTCGTGCTCGGCGGGGAAGATCGCGGGGAGGAGCCTGCAGGCGTACTCTGCGAGGCTGAAGACGAGGAGGACCTTGAACTTCAAGGCGAAGGCCTGCTGGGCGTCGGAGGGCGCAGTGAGGAGGGCGTGGACCCTGGCGAAGAGCTGGGTCCGGACTTGGAACGGCGGCTTCTTGACGCAGGAGGGGTACA
>Ga0172367_10004071_pt1 | contig 18452 bp, 17 predicted proteins | sample Lak10m_FD_114542 | JGI IMG/M metagenome (GOLD analysis project Ga0172367, IMG submission 114542) | Freshwater microbial communities from Kabuno Bay, South-Kivu, Congo - kab_022012_10m | ecosystem: Environmental > Aquatic > Freshwater > Lake | place: Democratic Republic of the Congo: South-Kivu...
CCCTAACCCGTAGGACCCCAGCAGGGTACCCATGGCATCGTAGAACAGGGCCCAGCCAAACCCCTCCAGGCCCAACTGGGGCAGCAGTAACACCACCGGGTAGCCGATAAAGCCCGTATTGCCTAGCATGGCCGCCAGGGAGAAGCTCACCTGGGTAGATCGGGGCCACTGCTGAGCCAGAATGCCCATCCCCACCCGGCTGCAGGCCAGCCCCAGGAGCATCGCCGCCCAGGCCACTAGCGGCGCCAGATAAAGTTGCTGGGAAAGATCAACCCGGCTTAAAAACCCCAGCACACTGAGGGGTAAACCCACCCAAAAAAGCCCCTGGCCCAGCCGGTGGGGTAACTGCTGGTGCAGCCCTAGGGCTTGCCCCCAGGGCCAGCGAGTGACCGCCAGCCATTGCCCCAGGGCCATACCCGCCAGAATCACCCCAGCAATGGGCGCGTACAAACGTAGTAACACCATCAGCGAGATCATGGGGGTAGGATGCTGATCAGCATCAAGGAGCAATAGGTGACGGTGTCCGTGCCATGGGCTCAGGTCGTGGCCAGGGAGTGCAGCGGATAGGCAGGACTACCGGGGCCCGAACCCGATCCCATCATGCCATTCCCCATCCCTCCATCCTCCGGGTCAGTCAGTGTTCCCCAGGCAAGATCCCTTGTCAAGATTCCGGTGCTAGGGGCCATAATGGAATGGCGCCTGTGGCCCTAGACCCCTGACCTTGCCCCTGATGGCTGAGCTGCCCATGCCCCCATTGGATGACATTCCCCAAGCCGCTCGAGATGTCCCCTGGGTGACGCCCTCAACCCCTCCCCAGGGACGGGGGCGGCTACCCAAGTGGGCAAAATGGCTTCTCTGGGTGGGGTTGGCGGCCGCCCTGGCCCTGGCTGCGGGGGGGGTGACGGCCTGGTATGGGGCCAATGGCGGGGCTGACCTTACCGCCGTGCGCCCTATCAAGGGCATTCTGGCAGGACGGGGACAGGGAGGGGATGGTCCTAACGAGATTCGAGATCGGGCCATTACCCTGGCCCCTACTAGCCGCACCCTGCTGGGGCATCACGCCTATGATCAAGCGCCTGAGGCTGAGTTGGTGGCCCTCACCAGCGTTCCTGCCATTCGGCTGCGGTCTAAGGCGGCTGAACAGTTTGAAGCGATGAGAACGGCCGCGGCCCAGGCGGAGGTGCGGTTAGTCCCCCTCTCCGGCTACCGATCCTATGACGAGCAGGAGGCGGTTTTCTTTAGCCTTAAGGCGGAGCGTCACCAAGACGCCCAAACCCGGGCGGAGGTCAGCGCCCCCCCGGGCTACAGCGAACACCACACCGGCTATGCCATTGATCTGGGGGATGGCAACCAACCCCAAACCCATCTTGACCAGAGCTTTGGGGAAACCGCCGCCTATCAATGGTTAGCCAGCAACGCCGTCAAGTTTGGCTTTGAACTATCCTTTCCCCCCGATAATCTGCAGGGGGTGGCCTTTGAGCCCTGGCACTGGCGTTTTGTCGGCGATCGCTACAGCCTCGAAACCTTCTACCAGGAATAGGCCCTTGCCATGCGGGACACCACCCTAAATGCCCTTGCCATCGTGATTTTCCTCACCACCCTGGCCTCCCTGCTGGGCCCCCTGGTACACCTGTCTCCCCTGGTGGTGGCGGGGGTGGCCGCCACTGGGCTGGGGGTGTTTACCCTGGACCAACTGAACCTGGAGGGACGGCTGGGGGGCCTGATCAGCGATGGTCTGGCCTGGCTATCCCCCGGGCATCGGCAGCGGATTCTACACCACGAAGCCGGTCACCTGGTGGTTGCCACCCTGCTGCAGGTCCCCCTGACCGGCTATGCCCTCAGCCCCTGGGCGGCCTGGCGCCAGGGCTGGCGGGGCCAGGCCGGGGTGATCGCCGCTCTGCCAGGGGCCACCGCCGAGACCCTGACCACCCCCCTTTGGATCGACCGCTACTGCCAGGTCTGGATGGCGGGTATCGCCGCCGAAGAGATGATCTACGGCGAAGCCCTGGGGGGTGATGCCGATGTCCTGGCATTGCAACGGTTTTGGCAAACCCTGGATCGACCCCAGGGCGAGGCTGCGGTCAAACAGCGTTGGGCCCAACGGCAGGCCAGAGCCCTGCTGGAGTGCCACCGCCAGACCTACGAGGCGGTGGTGCAGGCGATGGCCACAGGGGCCGAGATCGAGGCCTGCTGTCAGCTCGTGACTGATCCCTTCAGGACGGCTGGGGCAGATTGCCCCGAAGACAGGGTCAGCTAGGCCATACCTCGGCTTCGCTACGGGCCAGGGGTTACCCCCCGGCGACCAGGCAAAGGATTGAGATATAGCGTTTTATAGAGAGCCCCTGGCAGGGAAAACTAACCTATGATGGATAGGGTCTACCATTCATTCGGTGCCCTAACCGGTGACTTAAATAAGGGCGAGAGGAGTTAGCCGTGGCCAATCACAGGATTTTAGTCATTGATGATAGTCGGGTGATCCGTATGCGGGTGCGGGACATGCTACCCCAGGGCAATTTTGACGTGATTGAGGCCAAGGATGGGATAGAAGGTATGGAGGCCGTCCGTAACCAGCGGCCCAATTTGATTATGCTAGATTTCCTGCTGCCCCGCATGAGTGGCTGGGAGGTGTTTCAGGAAATCCAGGCCAACCCAGACTGGCAACGGATTCCCCTGGTGTTGATGTCGGGACGCAAGGAGGAGGTCACGGAAAAAATGACCGAACCCTTTGAGTACTTTGAGTTTATCCAGAAGCCCTTTGAGCAGCGGGAGCTGATTGAGGCGATTAAATCCGCCATGGTGAAGGCCCGTAAGCCGCGTCAGCCGGTGGCCACCCCAGTCGTCGTCAGCCGCCCCACCCCCGCCAGTGGGGGTGAAACCGCCATCAGTGCCGCCGAATTTCAAGCCTTGCAAGCCCAGGTACAGCAGTTACAAGGGGAAGTCGCCCAGCTGAAGGGGCAACTGGCTAAGGTGCTGGCCTTCATCAAGCAACGCCTGAAGTAAGCAAAGGCGGATTGGCGGTGCTAGCCCGGTAAGTTGCCCAGGGGGGTGAACCGAACCTACCTGGGGAGAAATTGCCGCTTGTGGATGGCGCCATTCTCCCTAAAAAATTGAGTAGATTTATACCATAGTTGTTGACCTAAGCACCGCCATGACCACGATTTTGGAACAGGGCAATATCACCATCCACACCGAGAATATTTTCCCGATTATTAAAAAGGCCCTCTACTCGGAACATGAGATTTTTCTACGGGAGTTGGTCTCCAACGCCGTTGATGCCATTAAGAAACTGGCCATGGTGTCCCGATCGGGGGAATACAGCGGCGATGTCAGCACCCCCACCATTGACATCAAGCTAGATAAGCATAAAAACACCCTGACCATCTCCGATACCGGCATTGGTATGACCGCCGAGGAGGTGAAAAAGTATATCAACCAGGTGGCCTTCTCCAGCGCCGAGGAGTTTATCACCAAATATAAAGACAGCGCCGCCGCCGATCCGATCATCGGCCACTTTGGTCTGGGGTTCTACTCCGCCTTTATGGTGGCGGCCAAGGTGGAAATCGATAGCCTGTCTTATCAGCAAGGGGCAACGGCGGTACACTGGTCTTGCACCGGTTCCACCGAGTTTGAGTTGAGCGCCAGCGATCGCAGCACCGTCGGTACCACCATCACCCTTGCCCTGATGGAGGGCGAAGAGGAATACCTGGAGCCCGCCCGGGTTCGCCAGTTAATTAAAACCTACTGCGACTTCATGCCGGTGCCCATCCAGCTAGACGGGGAGGTGATCAACAAGCATGAAGCCCCCTGGAAGCAGGCCCCCAGCAGCCTCAGCGACGAAGACTATCTGGAGTTTTACCGCTACCTCTACCCCTTCCAGGAAGACCCCCTGCTGTGGATTCACCTCAACACCGATTACCCCTTTGTGGTCAACGGTATTCTCTACTTCCCCAAGCTCAAGCCCGACATCGACATCACCAAGAGCAGCATCAAGCTCTACTGCAACCAGGTGTTCGTCACCGACAATTGCGAAGAGGTGGTGCCTCGCTTCCTGCTACCCCTGCGGGGGGTGATCGACAGTACCGATATTCCCCTCAACGTTAGCCGTAGCTTTCTCCAGGGCGATCGCACCGTCCGCCGCATTGCTGAGTACATCGCCAAGAAGGTCGGCGATAGCCTCAAGGCTCTCTACCGCGACGACCCCGCCAAGTACATCAGTAGCTGGCAGGACCTGGGTAACTTTGTCAAGTTTGGCTTCCTCAATGACGACAAGTTTAAAGCCCAGGTGGAGGATATCGTCATCTTCCGCACCAGCGCTGACCTGGGTCAAGCCTCTGAGACTCCCAAAGTCGAGGTGCAGGGGGAGGGGGAAGACGCCTGGGCTGAAGTAGCCGACCGCAGCCAACCCGCCACCGATGCCCAGGGTCGCGCCTACACCACCCTCAAGGACTACCTGGAACGCAACCAGGCCAGGCACCAAAATCGGGTGTTCTACGCCACCGATGAGGTCTCCCAGGCCACCTATATCGAGCTGTTTAAAGGCCAGGGTCTGGAACTGCTCTACCTGGACTCCTTCATCGATACCCACTTTATTCCGGCTCTAGAGCAGACCTACAGCGAGGTCAAGTTCTCCCGGGTGGATGCCGACCTGGATGACACCCTGCTGGATCGGGAAAAGCAAAGCGAGATCGTGGACCCGACCACCAATAAAACCCGCGACGACCAGGTGAAGGAAATGTTTGAAAAGGCCCTGAACCGGCCCCGGGTCAACGTTAAACCCCAGGCCCTCAAGGGGGAAGGGGCTCCCCCCGCCATGGTGTTGCTGCCAGAAAGCACCCGCCGCATGCAGGAGTTCAGCGCCCTGATTCAGCAAAAGGCCATGGAGTTCCCTGATGATCACGTACTCATGGTGAATACCGCCCATCCCCTGATTCAAAACCTGCTGGGGCTGAGCCAGAGCAGCATCATTGGCGCCGATGGCGGGCGATCGCCAGCGGGCGAACTGGCGGAGCTGATCTGCAACCAGGTCTACGACACCGCCCTGATGGCCCAGAAGGGGTTTGACGCCGAAGGCATGAAGACCTTCGTGGACCGTTCTAACCGGCTCCTGACTCGCTTGACGGAACGTTAGGCTGGACTTCGCCGCCGTGGTTTAGCGCTCCAGGGAACTAGAAGTCCCTCTGGCCGGTCTACTAGCGATCGCCACGGAAATCCTAGAAAGCCGGTCTGGCCAGATCCTATGGCCTTGGCCAGACCTCTGAATCCTAGGATCGATAGATCGCAACGTCCCCTGACCCCTGCTCCAGCCCCTTGCCCCTGGCTACGGCTATAATGCGGGCTGGAGGCCTGTCACACCTGGGGAGAACCATGACTAAGTTCGTATTCGTCACTGGCGGAGTCGTCTCCAGCATCGGTAAGGGGATCGTGGCGGCTAGCCTGGGCCGGTTACTCAAATCCCGACAGTATTCCGTCTCGATTCTGAAGCTTGACCCCTACATCAACGTTGATCCGGGCACCATGAGTCCCTTCCAGCATGGGGAGGTGTTTGTTACCGAAGATGGGGCGGAAACCGATCTGGATCTGGGCCATTACGAGCGCTTCACCGATACCGCCATGTCCCGGCTAAATAGTGTCACCACCGGCTCCATTTATCAGGCGGTGATTAACCGGGAACGACGGGGGGATTACCAGGGGGGCACGGTGCAGGTAATTCCCCACATCACCAATGAAATTAAGGAGCGAATCCATCGGGTGGCCCGCAATACTAACCCGGACGTGGTGATCACGGAAATCGGCGGCACCGTTGGCGATATTGAATCCCTGCCCTTCCTGGAGGCGATTCGGCAGTTTCGCAAGGACGTGGGTCGCCAGGATGTACTCTACCTCCACGTTACCCTGATTCCCTGGATTGCTTCGGCGGGGGAATTAAAGACCAAACCCACCCAACATTCGGTGAAGGAGCTGCGCTCCATCGGTATTCAACCCGACATTTTGGTGTGCCGTTGTCAATGCCCCCTGCCCCAGGCCATGAAGGAGAAAGTTTCTGAGTTTTGTGATGTGGTACCGGAGGCGGTGGTGACCTGTCAGGATGCTGGCAGTATCTACGAGGTGCCCCTGAACCTGGAGCGGGAAGGATTGGCCCAGCAGGCCTTGACCATGTTAGCCATGGAGCCCCGTTTCCCCCATCTGGAAACCTGGCAAGCCCTGGTGGAGGGTCTGTCTAATTCCAGCCGTCCCCTGAATGTGGCGATTGTGGGCAAGTACGTCAGTCTTAACGATGCCTACCTGTCGGTGGTGGAAGCTTTGCGCCATGCGGCGATCGCCCACCGGGCCAGCTTACATATTCGTTGGATCAACTCCGAGGACTTAGAAACGGTCTGCCCCGGCGCCTATCTCAACGGCATTGATGCCGTGGTGGTGCCGGGGGGCTTTGGCACCCGCGGTATCCAGGGCAAAATCCGCACCATCCAGTACGTGCGGGAAAATGGCATTCCCTTTCTGGGGCTTTGCTTAGGCATGCAGTGCTCGGTGGTGGAATGGGCTCGCCATGTGGCCCAGCTGCCGGGGGCCGACAGCTCTGAGTTTGACCCCGATTCCCCCAACCCGGTGATTAGCCTGTTACCCGAACAGCAGGATGTGGTGGATTTGGGAGGCACCATGCGCCTGGGCCTATACCCCTGCCGCCTATCCCCCGATACCCTGGCCAACCGCCTTTACCAACAGGAGGTGATCTACGAGCGGCACCGGCACCGCTACGAGTTTAATAACGCCTACCGTAATCTTTTCCTGGAGTCTGGCTACGTGGTCAGCGGCACATCCCCCGACGGTCGGCTGGTGGAAATCATTGAACTGCCCAGCCATCCCTTCTTCATTGCCAGCCAGTTTCACCCAGAGTTTCAATCTCGCCCTAGTGCCCCCCATCCCCTCTTTTTAGGCTTGGTGGAGGCCGCCCTGGGCCATGGGCCTAAGCCCCTGGAGACAAGCTTACCCGATGTTGCCCTGGCCACCTGCAATGGGATGGAGATGAACTAGTGCTTGGCGACTCTTCAAGAGGGAGTTAGGAATCAGGTCTACTTACGCCACCTGGTACTAGCCCCTTCACGGCATAAGAGGATCAACCCTTCAAGGGGAGCTAGAAGCCAGTACAGAATAATGCATTCGACGGAGACCATGTTGGCTAGCCTCATCTAGCCGACCCCATAGCTGGGTTAGGATGGCCGATGGGTCTGGACGGTATTATAGATTTGATACCGTTCCTCCACCAGGCGATCTAGATCCGCCGCCGCCAACCGGCGGACATAGTTCAGTTTAATTTCCTCCAACCAGGCCACCAGCAGGCCTTCAATCTCCTGCAAATCTCCCTTCTGCTGCAGCTGACGCTGGAAACTGTCGGTAAAGGCCTGAATGAGGGCCTGGTAGCGATCGTCCTGACTGGCCCCCGACCCCTCCAGGGCGGACCGTAGCGCCGTGTAAAGGGAGCTGGAGAGTTGGGTGATCACCTGCTGGGCAATGTGATCCGGCACCCCCCCCACCCCTGGTAACTGTCGGAACTCCTGGTAACCGGGGGCACGACCAAAGGCCTCCCTAACCGTTTGTTGCACCAGCCGATCCAGGTCTGGCTTGACCTCCGGCAGCACATCGTAGACCGTCAGGTTAATCAGGCGCTGGCTGATGGCCACCAACTCGTTAACCCCATTCAGGTCAATGTAGCGACGACCGGTACCCTGAACCAGTAGGGTTTGGCTGAGGGTACCATCCCGAATCAGGGCCTGGAGTTGATCGATCAGGCGGAGAATGACCACCTCCGTCAGTTCCACCGCCACCTGGCTGAGCAGGAAATGGTTGAGGCGGGTTTGCATTGGGTTGAGGTCCACCAAATTCGCCTGGTTGAGCCGCACCGTCACCGGTATGAGGCGACTCAGGGCTAGCCAGGGCAGGCGCAGGGCACTGAAGGGAATAATCAGCAGCAGGTCATACCAACGCCAGAGTAAAACATCCCGGCGGCCAAAATTTTTGTAGCGGCGGTGTAGGTAAAGGCTACGGGCAAGCATTTCTAGGGCAAAGATCAGGTTAAAGACCAGATCTAGGCGCCAAAACCGATCCACAAAACCGCCGTGGACGGCGATGTGACGGAAGAAGTTGGTCTCCATCAGGGGACGGACCCGACTGTTAAAAAAGGCCATTTCCTGGCCAAAGCCGGCGCGGCTGAGGTGGTCGTAGCTCCAAAACCGGGTAAAGGAATCGGTGGCGGACTCCAGGCCGAGGCGATCGCGCAGGTTAATCTTAATCCGCTCCAGGTTGCCAGACTTATTGGCCAGTTGGAAGGGGTTTTCGGCAATCATGGCGGCGCTCTGCTGCTGCAGGTCCACCAAAATCGCCTGGGCGGCGGCGGAGGTGAGGCCGGTCTGGGCCACCTGCTCCTGCAGTTGATCCACGGTGTCCAGGTAATGGCGGGTAAATCGATGGGGTTCGATGCCCTTAAACTCTTGGCCGTACCAGGTGGTCAACCCCGGCAACAGCTTCAGGTAGAGATCTCGCCAGGGAATATAGCTCAGATCAAAGCTCACCAGCCCCAGGTTGACCAGGGCTAGCAGGGCCATCAACCGCTCAAACCACCGAGATCGCCGCAACCCTCGCACCGGTTTGGCAGTGACACCGGTGCCCAGGGATCGGGGGGATGGGGGGCGAAAGGTCATAGCAGCGCCTCAACCGGGGGGCCACTGCAGCGATCGGCCCGCCAGCAGATGGAGGTGGAGATGATCCACGGTCTGGCCCCCGTCTGGGCCGGTGTTGATCACCACCCGGTACCCCTTCTCCTGGAGCCCCTCCTGGTGGGCAATCGCCTTCACCGTCAATAACAGGTGCCCCAGCAGGGCCTGGTCTTCGGGGTGGGCCGCTGCCAGGTTAGGGAGGGGCTGTTTAGGAATCACCAGAATATGGATGGGGGCCTGGGGGGCAATATCCCGAAACGCCAGGCAGAGGTCATCTTCGTAGACAATGGCAGCGGGAATTTCCCGACGAATAATCTTGCCAAAAATTGTGTTACCGCCCACCGCCTGGCCCTCTGGAGTGTGATCGACCATAGAAAAACCCTAGCCCAACGCCGCTATTGTGCCACGGCTGGGAGGCGGTGGTGTAAAGTCAGGATTGATTTCTTTACGGGTCCAGTCCTTTCCTCCGATCTATGCCCCCCTTTGCCCCCCTCGACACCCTGGCCGCCGTAGTCCAGGCGCCTCTCCACCACATCCCCCCCCAGGACCAGCACCGCTGGGTGGGGCAGATCACCACCGATAGCCGCCAACTGGAGCCCAACAGCCTGTTTGTGGCCCTGGCGGGGGACCGGTTTGATGGCCATGATTTTGTGCCTGGGGCGATCGGCGGCGGTGCCCTCACCGCCCTGGTGCAGCAGGACTGGCTGCAGGGCCAGCCCGATCCACCGGCGGTGTTGCCGGTGGCGGATACCCTGGCGGCCTACCAGGGTCTGGGACAGTGGTGGCGGCAGCAGCAACGGGCGGCGGTGGTGGCGATCACGGGGTCGGTGGGTAAGACCACCACCAAGGAGCTGGTGGCGGCTGCCCTGGGCACCCAGGGCAGGGTGCTGAAAACCCAGGCTAACTTCAACAATGAAATTGGTGTGCCCAAAACCCTGCTGCAACTGCAACCCCACCACGACTTTGGGGTGATCGAAATGGGTATGCGGGGGCCGGGGGAAATTGCCCTGCTGAGCCGCATCGCCCACCCTGATGTGGCGGTAATTACCAACGTCGGCACCGCCCACATCGGTCGACTGGGGTCAGAGCAGGCCATCGCCGACGCCAAATGTGAGTTACTGGCGGAGCTTCCCCCCCAGGCCATCGCCGTGCTCAACCATGACAATGCCCGGTTGATGGTCACCGCCCAGGGGGTGTGGGGGGGCCGCAGCCTCAGCTTTGGTCTACAGGGGGGGGATATCCAGGGCCAGTGGCTGGGGGACCAGACCCTGGTGGTGCAGGGCGTGCCCCTGCCCCTGCCCCTGCCTGGGCGCCACCATGCCCTCAACCTGCTGGCGGCGATCGCCGTTATGGTGGCCCTGGACCTGGATTGGAGGGTGTTGAGCCAGGGGTTGACGGTGCAGTTGCCCGCCGGTCGAGCCCGGCAAATTACCCTGGGGGATGACATTGTGCTGCTGGATGAAACCTACAATGCCGGCTTTGAGTCCATGACCGCCGCCCTGCAGCTGCTGGCCGAAACCCCTGGCCGGCGTCGCCTGGCGGTACTGGGCACCATGAAGGAACTGGGCGATCGCTCCCTGGAGCTGCACCGGCGGTTGGGGACCGTGGTGGCACAACTGGGGATCGATCAGCTGCTGATCCTGGCGGACCCGGCGGAGGCCCTGGCCCTGGCGGCGGGGGCGGGGGCAGTCCCCAACCACCGCTTTAGCGACCACGGCAGTCTGGTTACCGCCCTAGAAGCCATGCTGCAGCCCGGAGATCGGGTGCTGTTGAAGGCCTCCCGATCAGTGGGGCTCGATCAGGTGGTGATGGCCCTGCAGGCCGATATTGGATCCTGACCCCTACCCCAGGGCTTTGGGTCTATCCAACTGATCAGGGCCTGGCTGTAGGACGTGTAAGCGTAAGAAACACACCATCCTCACCCTACGGCTCTAGGTCACCCCTAAGACCCACTGACGCAGCAGCCCATTGACCTGGTCTGGCACCTCATCGTGGGGACAGTGGCCGGCCTGGAGGTAGTGCTCCTGCAGGGCGGGGTAGTGCTGGCGAAAGCGGGCCCCCTTATCGCGACAATTCATCCAGGGATCGGCCTCCCCCCAAATGGTGAGCAGGGGGCAGGTGAGTTTGGCCAGCAGGGTATCCACCGCCTCCCCCTGGGGGGACTTAAACACTGAGGCAAACACCTGGGCGGCGCCGGGGTCATCGGCGGGGCGGCGAATGTCCGCCACCAGTTGATCGGTGACGGCGCTCTTGTCCAGGTAGACCTGCTCCAGGGTGCGACGGATAATGGCGGGCTGGCGCACGTACTGGAACAGGAGCCAGCTGGGTAGGGGCTGCAGCAGCAGGGTTTGCACCAACTGCCCCAGGGGATTGGCCCGCCTGGCCTGTTGCTGCTCTGAAAAGGGTCCGGCACTGTTGAGCAGCACCAGACCAGCGGCGGTTTTGGGGTGGTTGGCGGCGGTGCAGAGGGCGCTGTAGCCCCCCAGGGAATTGCCCGCCAGCACCGTGGGGCGGCCAATCCTCTGGTCGATAAAGTCCTGAAGCTGGGCCTGCCAGAGGCCACCGCTGTACTCCCAGTCGGGCTTGGCGGAACGGCCAAAGCCCAACAGGTCAATGGCCCAAACCTGAAAGTCCTGGGCCAGGTCGATAATGTTTTTGCGCCAGTGATCGGTGGAGGCGCCAAAGCCATGGATCAGCAGGAGGGGAGGGCGATCGCCCGGCCCTTCCCCCGCCACCAGGTAGTGAATGTCCTGGTCACGCCAGCGCCAATACTGACCGGTAAAGGTCAGGTCGTGGGGAGAATCAAGGGTTGTCATGCCGACTTAGTCTGCTACTGCCAGAGGTAGATCAATATAAACAGGATAATCCAGATCACATCGACAAAGTGCCAAAACAGGGAGGTGGCGGTCACCCCCACTTCGCCGCGATCGTAGTTACCCGGCATAAAGGACTTGACCAGCATAATCCCCTGGAGGAGCACGCCGGTCATGACGTGCAGACCGTGGAAGCCGGTGAGCAGGTAGAAGGTGCCGCCAAATAGCCCATCGGTAAAGCCAAAGGGAAGCCCCCCCCACTCCACCGCCTGACCGTAAAGAAAGAAACTACCCATGGCCATGGTCAGCAGCCAGAAGGCCCGAAACCCCCAGAGATTTTTGGCATGCAAAAACCGCTCCGCCAGATAAATCACCAAGCTACTGGAGACCAGGATAATGGTATTAATCAGGGGCTCCCGCACCTCCAGCCCCTCTACCCCGGCGGGCAGCCAATCCAGGGCGGTGGTCTTGTAGACAACGTAGCCCACAAAAAAGCTGAGGAAGATCACACTCTCCGACAGCAGAAAGACGATAAAGCCAAACAGCCTATGGTCTTCCTCCCCGTGGGGGTGAGTCGGGGTCAGATCCTGCACCTGGGGGTCGAGGTTAACTGAGCTCAGGGGCCAACTCCGGGGGGGTAGGGGGGGCGATCAGGGGTTCGTTTTTACCGTAACCGTAGGGCTCTGCCACCACGGTTGGAATCACATCAAAGTTTTCATGGGGGGGCGGGGAAGCCACCAGCCACTCTAAGCCAATCGCCCGCCAGGGGTTGGCCGGAGCCCTTTCCCCCTGAATCCAGGAGCTAATCATATTGAGCAGGAAGGGCAGGGTGGAGACCCCTAGCAAAAAGGCCCCCAGGCTGGCCAGCACATTCCAGAAGGCAAACTCGGGGTCGTAGGAGGCCACCCGGCGGGGCATCCCCATCAGCCCAGCGGGGTGCATGGGCAGAAAGTTCAGGTTAGTGCCCACAAAGGTGAGAAAAAAGTGCAGCTTTCCCAGCCCCTCGTAGTACATCCGCCCGGTCATTTTAGGAAACCAGTGGTAGAGAGCGGCGTACATGGCCATGGTCATGGTGCCGTAGAGCACATAGTGAAAGTGCCCCACCACAAAGTAGGTGTTATTGACGTGGATATCCACCGGGGTGGAGGCCAGCATAATGCCGGTGATACCGGCAAACACAAACATGATGATGCCCCCCAGGGCAAACAGCATGGGGGTGGTGAGCTTTAGTTTACCGCCCCAGACCGTGGCCACCCAGGCAAACACCTTGATGCCAGTGGGCACCGAGATGGTCATGGTGGTGAACATAAACAGCATCCGCATCCAGCTGGGGGTGCCACTGGCAAACATGTGGTGTACCCAGACGATGCCACTCAGGCCAGTGATAATAAAGGAGGACACCGCCACCACCCGGTAGCCAAACAGGGGTTTGCGGGCGTAGACCGGCAACAGTTCAGAAAATACCCCAAAGGCCGGCAGGATGATCACGTACACCGCCGGGTGGGAATAGAACCAGAAGAAGTGCTGGTAGAGTACCGGATCTCCCCCCCTGGCGGGGTCGAAGAAGCTGGTGCCCACGGTCAGGTCCAGCAATAGCATCACCGCCCCGGCGGTCAGGGCGGGCAGACCAAAGAGTTGAATAATCTGGGCTGCCATCACCGTCCAGCAAAACACCGGCATCCTGAAAAAGGTCATGCCCGGGGCCCGCATCCGCATAATGGTGGTGACGATATTCACCGCCCCCATAATCGAGGACACCCCCGATAGGGCCACCGCTACCAACCAGAGGGACTGGCCATTGATCAGATGGCCGGTGGGGTTTTGCAGACTGACCGGCGGGTAGGCCCACCAGCCCGACTGGGAGGGCCCCCCGGGCACTAAAAAACTGGCCATCAGGATCACCCCAAACACCGGCACTAACCAAAAGGCCACCGCATTCAGGCGGGGAAAGGCCATATCTCGGGCCCCAATCATCAGGGGCACCAGGTAGTTGGCCAGACCATTTAATACTGGAAAGGTCCAGAGGAATAACATTACCGTGCCATGCATGGTGAATAGGGCATTGTACACAGTGCGATCCACTAGGTCGGCCTCGGGGGTAATCAGTTCCCCCCGCATTACCATGGCCAAGAAGCCTCCAATTAAAAAGAAAATAAAGGCAGTGACAATATACTGAATGCCAATCACCTTATGGTCGGTGCTAAAGCCAAAAAAACGACGCCAGGACTCAGGCTCCCCGGGCTGGGGTTCGATCCAGTTGGGGGCGAGGGTTTGTAGGTAGGTGTTGGTCATGGAAGGTGGGGAGAGGGGAAGAGGAAAATTGACACCGTGGCAAGGGCCCTATTCCACCAGCTCACCTCAAGGTGGCGGGGGGAGTTGGCCAGGGTACCCATCAGGTCACAAACCAGGGCAAACAGGGCCATGGCGATGAGGAAGTGCACCAGGATGGGATGAATGGTGCCGGAGAGGTTGTGGTTGTTGAGGGGGAGGAGGTCATCAAGCATCGGCAAGACCGCCAGGCAACTCAGTCTACAGCATAGCAAGCCGATCACCTTTAGGCGGTATCCCAGGAATCATCTGGCGGCCCCTACCACCTGTCGATGGCCCCCTAGCCGGTGGCTAGGGCCTCTGAAATGCAGGGTAAAAATTTATTAGGTAAGGGTTCCAGACAGTTTTGTAGATTGCAGACGTTGAAGCAGGGCGGGTCGATTGCTGTAGTTCGATTTGAGGGCTTGCAGTTGCTGTCTAAATTGGGGCAAGCAACCCTGTAACTCGGCCAGATCCCGCAGGTCTTGCAGCAAAGCAACCGCCTCGTCGTAGGCTTTGGCTTGCTTGAGGGCAATCAGTTGGTGAATTCGATCCCAGGTTTGGGCGGCTTTCGGCGCCAGGATCTCTAATTGACGCTGGCGCTTTGCCCTGGCCGCGGCTTGTTCTTGCTGCTGGCGCTGTTGCTTGAGTATGGCAGCGGTTGCAACCAGCTCCGACAGGGGTCGTTGCTCGGCAGCCGCTGCCAATGCCGCTGACCCATCGGCCTGGGCCAGTTCCTTAAGACGGTTGATTAGCTGGAGATCGACATGGGGCTCACGCCGCACCAACTTGAGCAGAAAATCCTGAACTTCGGCCTCCGAAAGGGCGGATAGCCACTCCTCCAGGCGCGCCTCGGCCTCAGGCTGCTGTTGGCCACTGGCCTGAGCGGCGGCGGTCACCAGGTCCGTATCTAGCTCAACCAGCTCGATAAAGGTTTTCAGCGATGGAGACAGTTGATCCAGATTGGGGGGGACCGGCGGTTCCAGGGGGTCGGCTGGCAGGTGAACTCCTGCCAGATGCTGAGCGCCTCTTAACCAGCTCAGGTATAGCAGGCGCAGATCACCGCGCAACAGATCGTCGCGCAGGGGCAATAGCCTGGGCAGCCAGCCTTCTCCCTCAACCCAGGGGGTCATGCTCTCTTCTTCCCGAATAGTGATGTCGAGAATCAGATAGTCTGGGGTGATGCCTGTGGCGATCGCATCCGGGAGACAATAGGGCTGAAACCAAGTCGGATCTACTAAGGTCAGCGGTAAGCGAAATAGAACTTGGCGGGTGCCCCAATTGGTGATGTAAAACATCATGTCAAAGTACCGGGTCAACACCTGTTCTGGATCGGCCCGAAAGTCGCCATAGTTATAGACAAAAATCGCCTGGGTGGAACTCAGCTTCACCCGGCTAGACAGACGCTGTACTTCCGTCTGCTCCTCAAGGGTAAGGGGCCGATCAATTGACTGAAACTCGTAGTATTGATACTCACTCATGGCTGATCCAGGTCGAGAGAGGACTAGAATAGCCCTACTTCTACCATCTTAAGTCTCCTGCCTCCTGCCCACACCAGTTTGATCCCTAGCCTCGAGAGTGGGTGCGAATTGGGGGGCGGGCTTTTGAGACATCACAGGTCACCTTTGCCCGTCTGCCTCGGGGAGTATGTTATGTTCCATGCTTACCTATTGGCCCTCAAAACTTGTTCAGCCGTTAGTCTCAACTGCGGAAAAGTTGGAGAGACGAGGATCTCACTGCCTCGGAGCTGCTGAATTTCATACTCTCCATCCGCTAGTGAACAGATGGAAAGGGTCGGCTGTTTGGGTTTGCCAATGTGTCGAGTACCCCCCAATCCCGCGTAGTCAGCAATCCAATATTCTGGGATACCTAAAGCTGCATAATCTTCGACCTTGCGAGCATAATCATTCTGCCAGTTGCTACTTACAACTTCCGCCACAAATTTAATCGAACTGCCTAGAGTTAGAATTGACTGGTCAGACCAAAACGGTTCTTTAATCAACTCATCTTGATCGAAAACTGCAACATCAGGTCGAAACGCTGTCATATCCGCATTAGAAGGGCGTAATAGCCCTCGTTGAAGTACAAACCAAGGTAAGCCTGCTCTCTCAATCTGGACACAGATTTTTGCAGTGATGAAGGCAGCAACTTCTTCATGCTGACCTGTTGGTTCCAAGTCGAATACCTCTCCATCAATCAGTTCGTAGCGGTTATCACTACCATACTGGACAAGGAACTCGTTAAAGCTAAGGGTCTTTTGTTGTATGAGCTGGTTGATCGCAAGAGCCATAGGTCAACTTAGCCTAATTGATACCTTCAGTCTACAGTGGTGGGGCGATCGCAGTAGCTCGGGCAGTATCAAGGTTAGGGTGATCCATAACCCCACGGGAGATACTGAACTTGACAACTCAACATCCTGCACCCGAACAGTATCAAGCTCTGAGTTACGACGAAATAATCCTTGAACAATAGTATAGTATTGTCGAAGTTTTCATCAGCCAGAACTTTTATCATGCTTGTTGTTCAGCTCTGCGGGCAAGCAGGCGATCTCGCAAACCCTGCGGGTCAAATCGCGCTTGATTCATCGCTCGAACCTCTTCAGATTGCTGCCGTCGCTGCTTCAGGTAGGTTTCTACTTCGGGTTGATGATTCAAATAAAAGGCAATAGCGGCATACACATCAGCTAGTCTCAATGAGGGATACCGATAAACGATTTCCTCTGCGGTTGCCCCCTGATTAAAGACTGCAACTACAGTATCTAAAGTTACACGGGTTTTCCCCACAAGGATTACGCCGTCTTTATTTGCTTGCAGTGGAGTAGTTTCAGCCGCGATTGTTAGGGTCACGGGTACAATTAAATCTGTTCAATACTTTAAATATTAGCAGACCTTCATAGGCCCAGAGGGCGTTTGAAAAGTCGGATAGTTAGTAAAAAAGCTCACACAGTATAAGCTAGTAGTGCAAAGGGCACTAAGCCACATCTAGTGGTCGATAACCCCCTTCGGCGGGCGATCGCTGGCCTGTCTCCCCATGACCTCAGCAGAACCTTGGTCGGCCGTGGGGTGGACCCGGCAGCGCGATGGCATAGGCGGCCTGAGGTGGTCAAACCAGCGACGGCGGCATGGCTGCGCTACCGGCTGGGGATCTGGCTCTGGGGGGGGAGGCCCTAGGTGGGGTGGGGGTGATTACTGGGGATTACCTGCATGGCTGGCAATGTAATTGATTCCATCATCCGGGGAGCTTTGACCTTACCATGGGAGCGAACGACCAAGCTCACCCGCCGCAAATAGCCTGCCGCGCTCAGCAGATCACCTTCAGACGGTCCAGTGCAGCGACTTTATGTTATGCCGTCCGCTGCGCCGAGACAATTGACGTGAACGATACAATAGAAGATAGCCAACTTGGGAGGTGATCATGGTTCAAGCAACAGATTATCTTTATGTTGTTCGGGATGATGAGATTCTGCACGGAGAACCTATCGTCCGAGGAACCCGTACACCTGTCAGAGCAATCGTTGAGACTTGGCGACTGGGTGTTGCGCCAGAGGAAATCCCCAACGGGATGCCTCACCTAACATTGGGGCAAGTCTTTGGAGCATTAACTTACTACAGTGATCACCAAGACGAAATCAATCGGTACATTGAGTGCAACCGCATTCCTGACGAATTAATTGAACACTACCTTATTAACAACCTCACGCTCTCGTGACCCAGAGCACCGACAGAGAAGCTTTCGGCTATGTCACCACCAAGGAGTCGCGCGCATAACGGTGAAGCTCAACGGCGGTAATCAACCTGTGGCTCTCGCCTAATCAACCAGCGCCCGTCCGTTGCAGCGAAGTGTTAGCCTGTCCTAGACTTAGGTATACACAACCGACCTGTCTATATTATGAGCTATCGCGACATCATTACGATTGAGCCTGATAAGCGTGGTGGCAAGCCCTGCATCCGCCGGATGCGGATTACGGTATACGATGTCTTGGGTTGGCTAGCGGCTGGCATGTCTAACGATGAGATCATCGACGACTTTCCAGAATTAACGGAAACTGACATTAGGGCCTGCTTGGAATTTGCCGCTGACCGTGAACATCGTTTAGTCGCATCGGTGAGTGCTGCTTGAAACTACTGTTCGATCAAAATCTTAGTCGTAAGCTGGTTAATCGTCTAGCAGATATTTTTCCTGGATCTAGCCATGTTCAGTTTCATGAACTTGCAGAGAAAACAGACACCGAGATCTGGGAGTTTGCTAAAGCACACGATTTCTGTATTGTGACTCAGGATGCAGACTTTGCTGAGAGAAGCCGACTATACGGCTCTCCACCTAAAGTTGTTTGGCTACGGTGTGGTAATGCACCAACTAGAGAGATTGAACATCTGATTCGATCTGGTTCAGAAGCAATTCAAGAGCTTTTGAGGAATTCCAATCTTCATTGTCTGGAGCTATATTAGATCATCGTGATTAGGCTTATTTCCTAAATTCCGCAGGTTGCTTTTGGTTTCTAGGTGTGTATGTAATTTCCGGTTGCTAAAGCCATTGAAACCTCGTTGGTTACGCTTCGAAATCCAGGGTCAACCTGAGTTTCGAAATATTAAGCATGTGACGCGACGAGGAATCTACTCTAATC
>Ga0172367_10004073_pt1 | contig 18448 bp, 13 predicted proteins | sample Lak10m_FD_114542 | JGI IMG/M metagenome (GOLD analysis project Ga0172367, IMG submission 114542) | Freshwater microbial communities from Kabuno Bay, South-Kivu, Congo - kab_022012_10m | ecosystem: Environmental > Aquatic > Freshwater > Lake | place: Democratic Republic of the Congo: South-Kivu...
GTAGAAAAAATTTTTGAAACAAAAGCTAGCTGGTTAACACGCAAAGAAACAGGAGGTGTATTGTGATACGTGTTGTTCTTGGAAGTTCTTCACCAAGAAGAGTCGATCTTCTGAGTCGACTGGGCTATTGTGTTGAATATTTAGTGCCAGATGTGGAAGAAACTTTGAGCGAGCCGTACCCTCCTGATGTCTTTGTTATGAAGCTTGCACAAAAAAAAATGGAAGCGATTTTTGAAAAAAATCCAGAGTTTGATTTCTTAGGAAAAATAGCTGTAACAGCTGACACTGTCGTAGCGTTTGAAGATAAGATTCTTGGAAAGCCTCAGAATAAAGAAGAAGCTCGGAGGAGTTTGACCTGTTTGTCTGGCAAAAAGCACACAGTTTTCACCTCAGTTTGTTTTGCTTATCTAGCAAAAAATGGCGATGGTCTTTGTGATACTCTTTTGCAAAAAACAGAGGTTCTTTTTAAGGAGCTAAGCACTAAGGAAATAGAAGAGTATATATCTTTGGATGAGCCTTATGATAAAGCAGGTTCTTATGCTATTCAGGGTAGTGGTGCTTTTATGGTAAAAGAAATTCATGGCTCTTACACGAATGTTATGGGCTTCCCTTTAGCTGAAGTAAAAGATAAACTAGAAGAGATTTATCACACCCATCTTAAAATATAAAGTTTTCTTATGTTGCATAAATTTTTTATAATTTTATTTTTTATTTTTTCAAAAAGTCTTAAAGCAGAGCTGTCTTCTTTTGAAATAGCACAAGCTACAGCTCTTGTTAAAAAAACATTAGCTTCTCATCATAGGGGGCAGGCTGCTTTTTTAGAAAAAGCGCCTATTTCTTTTTCAGAAGACTTTAGTAAAAGAGAAAGTCGCCAGTATCTCTATTACTTTAGAGCCCTTGGTTTTTTCTTTGAAGCCCGTTTTTTTAAATCTAAAAGTAAAATTACAAAAGAAAGAGAAAGTCTTGAAAAAGCAAAATCAGACTTGGAAAAAGCCTATTTTTCCCCCTATGGAGGGCATAAGGAAAAGATTCAAATTTGGCAAGATAAAATACAACTCGCTTTGATTGATGTTGCAAAAAGAGAGGGCAACCATAAAGAAGTGAGTCGTTTAACCCGCGAGAAGGTAATGCCAAAAACAGAGAAATCCGATCAAAATTCTTACCTTTCTGAAAATAATGCTCTAAAAAAAACAAAAGAAATTATTGCTGCGACATCCAAATTTTTTTATGAAGGGAAAAGTTCGCAGGATTTTTCCTCTCTTACTCAGCTTTATCCTAAGATTAAAATGAAAAACAAAAAGACTAATTTGGAAGAGTCTTTTCTAAGTCAGATGGAGTCTTCTTTTCATCTTTTTAGCCCTGATGATTTTGATAAAATTACAAGTAAATTATGGAGTAATGATAAACCGTCTTTTGCTCTTTTTGTTCTTGAACATGGTCTTAGTGTTTGTAAAAGCAATGGAATTTTTCCAAAGTTGCTTTTTAAAAAGGCAAAAATTTATCAAGAGATGAATCTTTTAAAAAAGTCAGAAAAAATATTAAAAGAAATTGTAAAAGTTGCTTCTGGAACAAAAGAACATGAAAAAGCCCTTTATGAACTCGCTTTTAATAGGCATTTTTTTATGAAAGAAAATGCAAAGAAAGAGTTTGAAGACTACTTAGCGTCTTATCCTAAGGGTGATTATGAAACTGTGTCTTTATACTTTATTTTGCGTTATGAAACAAAATCTTCGCGAGGAGAGTTGTCTAAAAAAATAAAAGATAAGATAGAAGCTTTTTTTAAAAAAAACCCTATGAGCTATTATAGCTTTCTTTTAGGAAGAGATTACAAAGAAATTTATAACCCTGTGCTAAAAAAATTTCTTTTGTCAAAAAATGAAGCGCAAAAAAAAGAGCTTTCTTCTCTTGAGCTTCCTCCTCTTCTTCAAGGTTACAGAGCTTGTTTTTTAGAGCTTAAAGAATTTGGTCTTGTTGATGAAGCTGTTTCTCTTCTGCGGAAAATGCGATCTCAAGATCAGTCGTATGACTTGGAACTATTTCTCTTGAAGGGCTTTAGAGACGTTGATTTATTAAATGAAGTGGTGACTCAGGCTATGCGATTATTTTCTCGTCATCCTGAAAGTCAAAATGCTGAGACTTTAAAAGAGACTCTGCCTCTTTTTTCTAAAGATTTTTTAGATAACACATTAAAATCTGAAAATAAAAAAAATTTGAATTCTTTTTTAGTTATGAGTCTTGTTCGTCAAGAAAGTGCTTTTAATGAGCATGTTGTTTCTCCTGCTGGTGCGATTGGCTTAATGCAAATTCTTCCAACTACCGCAAAACAAATTGCAAAAAAGACAGGGAAGAAAAATTTCTCTCTCACAAAAAAAGAAGATAATCTTTTTTTTGGAACAAATTATCTAAAATCTCTTTTGAATCAATTTCATAATAATCAAGTGTATGCCCTAGGAGCCTACAATGCAGGTCCTTATTCTATGGCAACATGGCTTAAATGGGGCAGGAAACTAGACCTAGAAGAGTTTGTAGAGAGGATTCCTTATAAAGAAACATCTCTTTACGTAAAGCTCATTATGAGAAATTTTATTGCGTATCAGCTTCTTTATGGAGAGCCTCAAATTGAGAAAGCTCAGTTTTTCTTTTAGGGGGTTTCGGATGATTTATTTATATAGAACATAAAATCATTTATGGCACTTCGACCAGATATAGCCCAATTTCGAATTTCTGGACTCCACTCTATATCCTCGCTGGTTAATTTGTCAAAAGGGTTTTTTACACTAGTTAATCCTTGAAAACCTACCTGAATAATATCGGAATCAATATTTGTGCGAGAGCCTTCTTGAATTGTATTCTGCAACTCTTTGTGCTTCTTATTAAGGTTGTTTATAACTTCCTTGTTAAGTTTTTGGAATATATTCTGTTGGCTCTTAGTATACTCTCCATAGAGTCTCATTAATTTTGGATCTGTAAAGTTTTCTTGAAATGCATCTATATGTTTTTGTTCTAAAGTTTCTATTGTTTTATCATCTTTGGACAGTCGCTTTAGATTTTGTGTTAAGTATTCTTTCATACTTGTAGTCAAAGTGAGTAGTGTTCTTATTTCTTCTATGTCTGGATCAGTATTATTGTTTAATATAAAAGCATTGAGCGTCTTCTCTGTTTTTTCAACACAATTTAATTGTCTTTTTCTTGTGGTGAAAACTTCATTTATTAAACCTTTAAATTGTTTTTTAGTAGTGTCATCTATATTTGTTATATTCAGTTTTTTGTTTGATTTTATTAGTTTTTTTAGACCATCTAATTTTTCTTGTAAGGTTTTATTTGTAAAAAAATACACCTGTTTTTCATCTAAATTGTGACCGTTGATTTCTGTTATAGAGACTTCTGGGTCTGTCCAATTGTTTGTAAACGCTTTAATTTGATCGAGGGATTGTTTGTTATTAGAATTTACAATAAAGATAAAATCTTTTATTTTCACCTTCTGGTCGAGGTTCTTTGTCGTGTTATCAAAATCTGTGGAGAGTTCAATTACAAGAAGAGGCTCTTCTTTAGATGTAAATATTTTTTTCCAGCTCACCAGATGAAATCTTCCATTAACTTCAATTACTCTCATTTCTTTTTCAGTTGATGGAAATTTCTCTTTAAGCAACTTTTGAACATTTTCAGCTGCGTCTTTAGAGTTAAAAGCAAGGCTTTTTCTTTGGTCTAATTTATCAAGAGTGCTTTCTGCTAATTGTTTTTCACTGATGTTTTTTTCGAGTCCAAGAGATTTTTTGACATCATCTGGCAACTCTATCATTTTTGTAGGAGACGAAGCTAAACTTGTGCGTAAGTTGATTTGTTTGATTGGACTAGGTGCATATAAGCTCTCTCTCGATTTTTTGTCCTGAATGCTTTTATGAACGGAAACACCAATAATTGCACCAAGAGCAATACTAAAACTAGCTGCAATAGTACCTATAAGAGCTGCTTCTCCTTCTTCTAACTTTTTATCATCTGTTAAGCCTAGGGCTTCTCTTTTCTCAATGTCTTCTTTAATAGTTTTTAAAATATTTTCTTCTGATTCGATAATTACAAGATGAAAGTTGTCTTCAAGGAGAGTTATACTCAGTTCTTCATTTCCAGTTTCTATACTTTGGAGATCTTCGCTTTGAGTTTCCAGCTCATTTTTTTTCTGACAAGATATTGTTCCTATTAAAAAAAGAATAACTATCAATATACTGTGCATTATTTTTCCCTTTATATGTTTTCTAGAAGTGTCATTTACTGAGAAGTTTGATCGGTTGTTTTTAATTTTTCTTTATAATAGTTTAAGAATTCTTCTAGAGTTTTTTCGGTCTCTTGAAGCCAAGTGCTTTCAGGGTACAAGTTTTTTAGCTCTTCTAGATGTTTAATGTAAGTTGAAAAAAAATCGAAAAGATCTTCATTTTTTAATGAAAGTAGATCTTTATCATCTGTTTCCTGGGGGAGGCTTAAAAACATCTCTTCATAGAGATTATAAATGGATTCTTGAGCGTATTCTTCTTGAAGAATCTCTAGAATATCAAGAACATTGTAGGACTCTAACCCTGCGAGTAGGGCTTCTGTGGTTTGTGCTATTTTTAAACTTAGAAAATCTAAATAAAAGTAAAATGAAAGTAAAATGTCTTTTTCTTTTTTTTCTGATCTCACTTTTTCTTGGAGGAGGTCTTTTATTTTTTTGATTTCATCTAGTGTATTTTTTCTTGTTTCAATCATATCTGCGCAGTAAGTGAGAAATTTTTCTTTTTCTAATGGAGAAAGATTGTGTGTGTTTAGATAGTCTTCTTTTGTTGCAAAAAAGATTCTTGGTGTTTCTTTTTTTTCTATTGATTTAATAAGGATTAAGTTTTGGTTTGATTCTGCAAAATTTTCCAACATGAAAAATTTTCTTTCTGGAATATTCTGAAGAGCTGATATATTTTTTTTATTAACAAGAATAAGTGTGTCTCTTTTTTTAGACATTTCTTTTAGTTCTTCGATAAATTCAAGGCTCAGTCCTTTTTTTTCTACAATAAACTGAATGTCTTGAAGAGGATTGATTTCAAAAAGTTTTTTCCTTTCTTTTGTGATAAGGAATAATTTTTTGTTATGTTCTAAAACAACTCCATGGATTAAAGGAGAAGATTTCTCTTCTAAAAGTTGTAAAAAGTCATCCGCAGTTTTTTTGTCAGAAAATTCTAGATGATTTTCTGAAGTGAAACTATCTGCTATTGCTGATTCTTTGAGAGTTTGTTTATTAACGCCTAAATTAACTCTTAAGATTTGAGGTAAGATTTTTTCACTTAGATGATGTTGTGAGATTTTAACTCCTTTCTGAGTAAGAGATAATGCGTCTTCTTTTGAGTTTTCTAAAAATTCATTTGCTAGTTCCTCTGTATCTTGCACTATAAGCAAATGAAAGGACTGTCCGCTTCGTATAGGATTTTCTTCTGATGTTTGAATAAGAGACAGATTTGTTGTGAGTTCTTCCGTTGGATTTTTTTCATCTTCACAGGCAAAACTACTGAAAAGGAAAATAAAGAAAAAAGTTTTCATAGGAAGCAGCCTCTTCATCACTTAAGTTTAGCAATTAATCGGAGGTCTTTTCACTTCTCTTTAAGCCCTAGAGGAATTTGTGGCGGATTTTCTTCTTAAGTATTCTTTTTCTGTTTTATTATGGCGGCTTATCTGTGCTTGATTTATAGTTGGTTTTTTTTTAGCATAGTGACACGATTTTTTTAGTTTTTTAGTGTTGATGTTTATTTTTTTGATCAAGTCTCTAGTCTTTTCGATGTAAGGAGTTTTTAAGTGATAAAAGTTGAAAATTTAGGTCGGAACTACGGAGATTTTAAAGCCGTCAGTTCTCTTAATTTCGAGATACCAAGAGGACAAATTGTTGGTTTACTTGGACACAATGGAGCCGGTAAGACAACAACTCTTAAGATGTTAACTGGTTTTTTAGAACCAACAACAGGATTTGTTAAAATCAACGGAATCGATGTGAGTGAAGATCCTAAAAAAATACAAGAAAATTTAGGCTATCTACCAGAAATGGCTCCTATTTATCCCGATATGACGATTTTAGACTATTTGGAATATGTAGCAAAAATGCGCAATATTCCTGAAAATCTGCGTCCAGGTGCTATTAGAGAGGCTGTAGAGGCTACTGATCTTCATACTAAAGTTATGGATCCTATTCGCACACTTTCAAAAGGCTATAAGCAAAGAGTGGGTGTGGCTCAAGCTATTTTGCATAAGCCAGAACTTCTTGTTCTTGATGAACCAACAAGTGGTCTTGACCCAAGTCAAATTATTGCTATGAGAAGCTTGATTAAGCGATTAGCGATGAAGGCGACTGTTATTATTTCAACACATATTATGCAAGAAGTAGAAGCCATCTGTGATAGAGTTATTATTGTGCTTCAAGGTCGTCTGGCTCTTGACTCTACTTTGGAAAATTTAAAAAAAAATAATTCAATTCACTTAAAAGTAAATCAAGGCTTTGCTCAGATGAAAGAGTTTTGTTCTCATTTTTCTGAAATAACAAATTTAGAAGAACTTTCTTCAGATCATGGTCTTCATGTTTATCAAATAGAAGTTCCTCAAAATATAATTCAAAATTTTGCACCAAAGTTGGCTTCTGAAATTTGCTCAAGAAAGTGGAACCTCTATAACATGAGTGTTGAACACAGAACTCTTGAAACAGTTTTTAGAGATGTGAATAAACAAGTTGTAGGAGACTCTCTTTATGTCTAAAATTATGACTCTTATGAAAAAAGAGTTGTGGAGCTACTTTGCTACACCGACAGCTCTGATTTTTTTGACAACCTATCTGGGTATTAGTTTATTTAGTTTTTTTTGGCTTGGCCAATTTTTCACCCGTAACATTGCAGATTTAAGACCTCTTTTTGAGATGATGCCTCTTGTGATGATTTTTTTAGTTTCCACTTTGACAATGCGCATGTGGAGTGAAGAGAAAAGATCGGGGACTCTTGAATTTTTGATGACTCTTCCTGTGAAAACTTATGAGCTCGTCTTAGGTAAATTTTTAGCATGTCTCTTTTTAGTTTCTTTAGCACTCGCTCTTACTTGGTTTTTACCTGTTAGTGTGAGTGTCATGAGCGGTGGGTCTCTTGACTTTGGGCCTGTTCTTGGGGCTTACTTAGCTTCTCTTCTTTTGGCTTCAGCTTACACGTCTATTGGACTTTATGTGAGTTCTAAAACAGAAAGTCAAATCATTAGCTTAATTGTTACATCTCTTTTGTGCCTTGGTTTTTATTTAATTGGCTCATCGACTATTGTCAGTCTTTTAGGGAATCAGCAAGGAGAGTTTTTTAAACTTTTTGGAACGAGTTCTCGATTTGCTTCTATTAGTCGAGGTGTGATGGACTTAAGAGATATTTATTACTATATAAGTTTGAGTGCTGTGTTTCTTGTTTTGAATATGCTATCTCTTGAGAAATCTCAGTGGTCTTTTTCAGAAGATTCTTCGACACATAGAAAAAAGTTTCTTCTAACAGGGCTTCTTGTTCTCAATGTTGTTTTTGCTAATTTTTGGCTTTACCCTGTAAATGCCCTTCGCATTGATATGACAGAACAGAAAATGTACTCTATTTCTGAAGCAACTAAAGGTGTTCTAGAACAGTTGCAAGAGCCTCTTCTTATTCGAGCCTACTTCAGCGAAAGAACGCATCCACTGCTAGCTCCTCTTGTTCCTATAGTCACTGATCTTTTAAAAGAATATCAGCTGGTGAATAAAGAACTAACAAAGGTAGAAGTAGTTGATCCAAAAAATAGCGAAGAACTTGAATCAGAAGCTGTGAGAAAATACGGGATTCAAGCTACATCTTTCCAAATTGCTGATCGCTACTCAGCATCTCTTGTGAATTCTTATTTTAACATTGTTGTACAGTATGGTAATCAGTTTGAAGTTCTTGGTTTTAATGACATCATCGACGTGAAGCATGATGCTCGTATGAAAGAACCAGAAGTTAGATTAAGAAACTTGGAGTATGACTTAACACGTCTTATCAAAAAAACTATGTTCAGTTTTAACAATACTGATAATCTTTTTGCATCTTTAGAAAAATCTGTAAATTTTGTAGCTTATATTTCTGAAAGTAGTCTTCCAGATAAGCTAAAAGAGCTCACAAAAGATATAAAAGCTTCTCTTGAAAACTATAAGAAAAATGCTCAGGGAAAACTTGAACTTCAATTTTTAGATCCATCGCAGGATGAAGCTTTAGCTGGAGAAATAGCAGAGAAGTATAGTTTCTCACCTCAGACAGCTAGTCTTTTTTCGGGGGAGACTTTTTATTTTTATTTGACACTGCAAACAGAGGATAAGGTGATCCCTCTTGGTATTCCAGAAAACTTTGAGGTCTCATCTTTCAATAATGATATGGACGCTGCATTGAAAAGATTAGCTCCAGGGTTTTTAAGAACTGTTGGTATCTACACTCCTCCTTCTGCTCCTATGAATCCAATGTTAGCTCAGTATGGAATGGCTCAACCACAAGGTAAGCAGTTTAATGCTCTGACAGAAAAGCTTGGAGAAAACTATAAAACAGAGTCTGTGAATTTAGACTCTGGGGTTGTTAATTCTGAAATTGATACACTTCTTGTTCTAGCTCCTAAGGCGCTTAATGAGAAACAAATTTTTGCTATTGATCAGTATCTCATGAAGGGAGCTAGTGTCGTTCTTGTTACGTCTCCAATTGTTGTTGCAAAAGAACAAGATGGTTTCAGTTCAGAAAAGTATGATAGCGCTCTTCAAGGGTGGCTCTCTCATTTTGGGATTAATATTCCTACAGAAATTGTGATGGATGAGAGAAGTTCTGGTTTTCCTGCTATTCGTAAAAGAGTTGTTCAAGGCTACACTATTAAAGAACCTTATCTAGCTCCATACCCTTTCTTTGTCGACATAAGAGGGGAAAGTTTGAACTCTGATCAGGCTATTACAGCTGGCTTGAGGCAAGTAACTATGTCTTGGTCTTCGCCTATTTTAGTTGATTCAAAAAAGAACACAGGACGTACAGTGACAGATCTTATAAAAAGTTCTGAGAAATCTTGGAAATCTGATAATATTTCTATTGAAGCAGACAGAACTCTTTATCCAAATTATGGTTATATGATTCCTGAGGCTAAGGAGCCTTCCACTCTTGCTGTCATGGTAGAGGGCGAGTTTGAGTCTTTCTTTAAAGGTAAAAAATCACCATTACTAAATAAAGAGAAAAATTCGACCAGTGACAATGAAGAGAAGAAAGAAGACAAGAAAAATGACATTGGAGTCGTTACAAGTGTTATCGAGAAGTCTCCTAAGAATTCTTCTTTAATTATTTTTGCAAGTAATGAATTTGTAGCAGACGATACGATTCAAATTCAAGGGATGCTCGGAGGAAGTGCTTATTTAAACTCTATTCAACTTATTGAAAATACAGTGGATTGGATTTTGGAAGACAGAGGACTTCTTGCTCTTAGAAATCGTCGTCATTTTGCAAGAACACTTATGCCTTTAGCTGATAATGAAAAAAGAAACTGGGAAATGATGAACTACGCAGTGGCATTTTTTGGTTTGTTAGCGATTTATACTGGATCACGTTTAGTGCGTAGAGCTTCTAGAGAGCGTTACAAAAAGTTACACTTGGCATAGGGATTAGAATATATGACAAATACAGTTAAAACATTAATAGCTTTGCTGGGAATTCAAGCTGTTATTTTTTTATGGCTGAATAGAGCTCAAGAAGAAACAACAGTAGATAGAAACAAACCTTTGATTGCTCTTGATTTCACAACTCTTGATAAGATTGTTGTGTCTACAAGTGAAAAAGAATCTTGCGAGATTGTTAAAAAAGAAAATTCCTGGTTTTTGCCTGCTTACTATGATTTCCCAGCATCTGCTGAAAAAGTCACAGAATTGTTCAAAGCTTTTTCAGAGTTAAAGGAGTCTTGGCCTGCAGGTAAAACGCTTTTGGCTGCAAAGCAATTTTTAACCACATCAGAAAAGTTTGAGAAGAAATTTGATCTTTATAAAGATGGAAAACTCCTTCAGACTGTCTATATTGGAAATTCTCCTAGCTTTAAGAAAGTTCACATAAGAGTCGAAGGGAATGAGAAAACCTATATTGGATCCTTTTCTAGTTATGAATACGCTTCTAAGGAAAGCTCCTGGGCTAATCAATCGCTTTACGGAGTTGCTAAATCAGAGCTTGTTTCTTTCGAAAAAGACAGCCTGAAGCTAGTAGCAAAGGAAGAAACAAAAACTTTTGAATTGGTTGATTTGCAAGCGTCTGAAAAAATGAACGACTCAGAAACAAGTCTTTTGATTAATACTGCAATTAATCCTCGTTTTGAAAAAGTGCTTGGAAAAGGTTCTTATGCAGTGGGAGAAAAAAGTTTTTCCTACACTATTAAGCTAAAATCAGGAGATTCTATTCAATACGAATTTTTTAAACCATTAAAACAAGAAGATAAAGAGGACAAAAAAGAAGAAAAGGAAAAACAACAGAGCCTTGTTCTTAAAGTTTCTAAATATCCCTACTATTTTGGAGTCACTAGTTCTGAAGTTACAGATATTATAAATCTTGACAGAAAGCAGCTTCTACAAAATGAGTCTGAACAAGAATCTAAAACCATAAGCCTGAATGAAGATAAAGTTGCTGAGTAGTGATGGTGTGAAATTTTTTTAAAAATGTTTGAGGAGACTATCATGTTGCTTAAGTTCTTTGGGAAGACTTTTTTCTTATCAGTTTTTTTTATTACCTGTTTGTCAGGTTGTATGTCTTTTGGTAAGCAGTTTCCTTCTCAAACAAATTGGATTGAAAAAGAGAGGACAACAACTCAGGATGTTCTTGATCTTTTAGGCAAGCCTTACTCTGTAGGTACTTTTGATGGAACCCCTTTGTGGACCTATCTTTTCTCTAAGTACAGTATGGGAGCTCCTCTTCAGCAGAAAGAGCTTAAGATTTATTGGACCGAAATGAAAACTGTTAAGTATTTTCAGTTTACCTCAAGCTTTTCAGAAGACTTAGAGAAATATTCTGGCACAAAAAAAGAATAAATCTAAAAAGCAGATAACATATGCGAATTAAAAGTTAAGAGTCACTTTCTCAGCATGTTTTGCCCCTCCGTCATCTTGAGCAACGCGAAAGATCTCCTTTATTCTAAGTTTGGGAGATTCTTCGGGGTGCAAAACCCCTCAGAATGACAAAAAATCCATCTTCTATGTTGTGTTCTTCTCATACGATGTATGAGGGAGCAAACACCAAAAACAGTGCAGAATTCCTTAGGTTGATAAAATTTATTTTTTTATGGAATTAACTAACAGGAAGGTTAAGTATAAAATTTTAAAAAGGGAACTAAAAAATTTATCTAATTAATCGCCTGGATCTGTATTGGGCGCGAGCTTGGCTGTCATCTGGCTGTTTTGATTTTGGCTCCAATTCTATAGGTAAATTATCCCAATGGCATATTCGTTTCTGATCCTCTTCATATGGGTGAATAGTCCATAGACTATTTATTTCTTGATCTAAAGCTATTTGAGAAACTCCGCTATCCTGGCGGCATGTCCAAGAAATATTTTCTAGATCTGGGTAACGTCTTAGATGAACCTGATTTCCTTCTGCAGAAAGTAGTCCACTTCGAGTCCAAATAAGTCCCCTAATAGCCTCAGTTCCTGTCATTTTAGCATAAGGTTTTCCGCTGAGTTCATTGAAAACACTAATCTCTTGGCTACTACCTGTTGCTATTCTATGACTTTTGTATGGATTCCAGGCGATAGTGTTAATAGGAGAGGATTTATGGGGGTTAAATGTGGCTTTTGGCTCATCCGTATGTCTGACATCCCATAGGCGAACAATCCCGCTAGGCCCTGCTGATGCTAGTGTATCGCCTGATGATGGATCGAAATTTAGACAAGAAATATTTTCTGTAGACCAAGAAGCTACTTGGTGTTGGGTCATCCTAAGATCATGAAAAGAGATTCTTGAGCCATTTGGGTCCAAAGAAGCAATAGCAAGTTTCTTATTATAATGATTAGAACTCATGGATAAAACTTTTCCAGGAGTATGAAGAGTCCTAAGGTGTCTAAATGTTTCTGTGCTACTAAATATAAGTATTCTTCCAGTACTTGTTCCAGCTGCTATTACTCCATACTCATGATAATAAATAACACTAGTAAAATACCATGCTACTTCATCTGCTGGAGTGTAGATATTAATACATTCTCTAGTTCGTTTATGAATATAAAGATCATGACCTAGAGCTATAAAAATATCTCCCGTTGGCAAAGAGGCTAAAAGTGAGGAGGAGTCTGTTCTTATGTATAGCGCGTCTAAGACTAAAGAAGCTGCGGTGGTGGTTTTACGAAGTGGTCTTGGAGGTTGCACATCTCCAATTTTTCTTTTTGCAGGATGACTACTTGGGAAGCTATTAATTTCTCCATGAGCTCCCTCAGGAGGTTTAACATCCAGTAGTGCTTGTTCAAGAACCCTTCTATATTGAGCAGTTAGATCAGGTTGTGCAGCTCTGGTTCGATCAACTTCGAATCTTTGGGGAGCATGTGGTTTTCTTTGCCCTTGACTTAAAATAAAACGGTCAGGCTTACCGCTAGCAAGTGAGGGTAATGAATTAAAAATAAAAAGAAAAAAATAAAATGTCTTAATCATAAGTAAACCTAAATTTAAAAATTTTAGCTGTGAATGGAGGCGGTACTATAACAGAATTTAAAGTAGTTTCAAAGTGTTTTAGTTTTTTGACAAAAATGTTGCTGTTATTGAAAAGTTTAGAACGATATGTTATTTTCCTCTATTGTAAGCTCCTGTGACTTGAAAGACTCTCATAAACAAACAAAGAACCGATGCTTTTATCTATAGGGAGCCTATCTTTTTGTGGTGAGCAAGACCCCCGATTATACCGTAGGGGTAAGCCTAAAGCAAAAATGCGGCACCCACCTTTAATTGGTGGGTTCTTCTGTAGCTTTTTTGGGGGCTAAAGTTTCAGGGGCTTACACCTAATAAATCTTTCAAGAAGCGATTTTTTTTCGTATTTTAAAATTGTGATCATTCACACTAAATAAAGAGAGTTTGCTTTGTCATCTTATAAAGAGACCCTAGACGTTTTGAGACGTGAGTTTGAGATTGACCTAAAAGAAGCTGAAAAAAGTCCAACAGCAGAAGTCATAGAATCCCTTCGGTTACAATGGCTTGGCCGTAAAGGGAGAATGGCGGAGCAGTTTTTAGCTTTAAAAGAAGCTTCCAAAGAAGAAAGACCTCTTTTTGGTAAAGAGCTCAATGTTCTAAATTGTTTCATTGAAGATAAGGTCACTGATCTAAAAAAAGAGGGAAAAGAATTTGAAGTCTCGGCAATTCTTGCAAGACGTCCTCTTGATATCACACTTCCAGCTATTAGTCACAAGGCTTCAGGGGCTCTTCATCCTGTGACTCTTGTGAGACAGCAAATGTATGAAATTTTTCATCGTTTAGGATTTTCTGTTTTTGAAGGCCCTGAGCTTGAAAGTGAACACTATAATTTCAATGCTCTTAATATTCCAGATAATCATCCGTCTCGTGATATGCAGGACACATTTTTTTTAAAAAATGGTGCGAAGATGGTTTTGAGAACTCAAACCTCTAATGTCCAAATTCACGCTATGTTAAAAGAGAAACCACCTCTTCGTTTTATTTCTCCTGGTAAAGTCTACCGTGTAGAAAGTGATGCAACTCATTCTCCTATGTTTCATCAAATGGAATGTGTTGTGGTGGACAAAGGGATTAATTTTGCTCACTTAAAAGGTGTGATTGAAACTTTCATGACTGAAATTTTTGGTGCAGACACAAAAGTTCGCTACAGACCGAGCTTTTTTCCTTTTGTGGAACCAGGTGTTGAGATTGATGTGTATGGGAAAAAAGGCTGGCTCGAAATTGGTGGGGCTGGGATGATTCATCCCAATGTTTTTGAAGCTGTGAACTATGATAGTGAAGCTTATACAGGTTATGCTTTCGGTTTTGGTCTTGATCGTATGGCTATGCTTCTTTATGGGCTTAGTGATTTAAGGCTTTTGTTTGAGGGGAGTCATAGTTATCACTCTCAGTTTCCTATTATTGCTAAGTTGTAATTAAGTGAGGATTTTTCTAAATGTTATTATCTAAGAAATGGTTAAGCCAGTACATAGATCTTTCTCACTTTAGTGCAGAAGAGATTTCTGAAACTCTCACACAACTTGGTCTTGAAGTGGAATCAATCGAATCTCTAGCTCCTCTTCATGAGAATGTCGTTGTAGGTTGTATAAAAAAAGCATCTCCTCATCCAAATGCTGATTCTTTGCAAGTTTGCGAGGTTAGTATAGGTGATAGTGCAGAAAATCTTTCTATTGTGTGTGGAGCTAAAAATGCAAGAGAAGGAATTTACGTAGCTGTTGCTCAGGTTGGGTCTATTCTTCCTGGTGATTTTAAAATTAAAAAAGGCAATATTAGATCAATTGCTTCTTTTGGAATGCTGTGTAGTGGAAAAGAACTTGGAGTTTCTGATGAAGATGCTGGGATTCTTGAATTGCCTAGTAGTAGCTCATTAGGAAAAAAAGTTTCTGAAATTTTTGATACGAGTGATAGTATTTTTGATGTGAGTCTGACGCCAAATCGTTCTGATTGTTTAAGTTACAGAGGGCTTGCTAGAGATTTAGGTGCAAAGCTTGGAAAAAAACTTTTTTCACCTTCATGTGAATATAAGCCTTCATCTTTTAAAACAGCAGAGGAAATTTCAAGTTCTGTCGAGAATAAAGAAGCTTGCTCTCGACTTGTGACTTTAGTTATAAAAAATGTAACACCCACTTCTTCTCCTTTGTGGCTTGTAAAAGCTCTAGAAAAAAGTGGGATGAGATCTATAAATTTGATTGTAGATCTTACAAACTATGTGATGTTAGAGCTTGGACAACCTATTCATGCTTATGATAAAAAGACTCTTAAAGGTGGAAAGTTAGTTGCTACGGTTCTTAAAAAAGCACAAAAATTTACAACTCTTGATGGGAAAATAGTGGATCTTCTCCCAGGGGATATTGCGATGATGGACTGTGAAGAAGTCGTTGCAATTGCTGGTATTATGGGTGGGAAAGACTCTGAAGTTAGAGACACTACAAAAGAAATTGTGATAGAAGTAGCTCAGTTTTCACCTCTACAAGTAAGAGCTACATCAAAGCGCCTTGGTCTTCACACAGACGCATCGCATCGGTTTGAACGAGGAATAGATATTGAAAATATTCCATTTGTTGCAAAACGATTAGCTTCTTTGATTCAGTCTACTTTGAAAGAAGTGGGAGTTCCTGATTGTGAAGTGGCACTTGATGTTCAAGATATTTATCCAAATCAAAAGCTTGAGTCTTTTGTAACTTTTAGACTTGATCGGGCAAGAAAAATTCTTGCTCTTCCTCTTTTAACAATAGAAGAGTGTGTCTCTTTCTTAGAGTCTCTTGGTCTAAAACTTTTTCAAAAAAAAGAAGATCAAGCGACTTTTGGTACTCCATCTTGGCGTCATGATCTTTCAAAAGAAATTGATCTTATCGAAGAAGTTGGGCGTTTGATTGGGTTGGATAAAATTCCAAGTGAACTTCCTTCGATGAATATAAGACCAAACAAGGAAAACTCATTTATTTCTTTTCAAGATAACTGTCGTTTTCTTTTAGCTTCTCTTGGGCTGAGCGAAGTTATCACTTACCCTTTTTCAAGCGAAGAGGATTATAAGAAGTTACTCTGCAAAGAAGGAGATTTTCTTTGGCCACATGTGAAGTTGGCTAATCCTCTCAGTGAAAATGAATGTTTTATGCAGACAAGCCTTATTCCTTCGCTTTTAAAATCAGTTCATCAGAATAGAAATTATTCTGATGAAGGATCTAAACTTTTTGAAGTGGGTCGAGCTTATTTTGAGAAAGCTTCTTTTTCTGTTGTAAAAAGAGAAAGTGATTTTTTTAGAAAAGATTTAAAAACCAATTATCTTGAATCTGATAAAGAAAAAGTAGTTTTTGAAAGAAATCTTGTTTCTGGCATTTTTGATAGTGTTACTCAGGCTAAGACTTGGCAAGGCGAGGAAGAACGTTCAGATTTTTTTAAAGTTAAAGGAATCTTAGAGCACTTTTTTCACGCTCTTAATATTAAAAATGTAGAGTACAGGCGTCCTGATGAGAGAGACTGTCCTTTTTTACATCCAGGAGCAAGTGCAGTTCTCTACTCTTCTGATTTATGTCTTGGTTTTGTAGGGGAGTTGCATCCGAGGGTAGCTCTTTCTTATGATCTTGGAAGTTCGGTCCCAGTTCTATTTGAGCTTGATTTAGATAGATGTTTAGGCGCTGTGTCTCAGAAAGTTTCTGTGGAGACTGCTGAAAAGAAATACCCTGCAGTGTCAAGAGATCTTTCTTTTCTTGTGAGCTTAGACCTTTCTTTCTTTGATTTTAAGACTTGTGTTTTAAGAAATCCTAGGAAAAAATACATGACAAGACTTGAGCTTTTTGATGTGTATGAAGGGGAAGGGGTTCCAGAAGGAAAGAAAAGTTTTGCAGCTCGTTATTTTTTTCAAGCAAGTGACAAAACCTTAAGTGAGAATGATATTAAAAAAGAAGTGGATTCTTTGCTCCGTTTCTTAGGAGAACAACTAGGTGCAGAGCAAAGATAAACGTTTACGACTATTTTTTTCTTTTTAAGCGAAATGATGGTTTGATAAACAAAGAAGCAGCAATAGAAAGAGCAAGAATAAATCCAATGATTCCTAGTGAAAGAAGAATTGGAAATTTTCCATCATAAAGTTCATTTAGCCAAAGCATTTTAAGGCCAACAAATATAAGAATAAATCCAAGACCAAATTTCAAATAACGGAATTTATCCACTGCACCTGCTAAAAGAAAATAAAGCGATCTTAGGCCTAAGATAGCAAAAACATTTGATGTGTAGACAATAAGAGGTTCCTTAGTAAAAGCAAAAATTGCTGGTACGGAATCTAGTGCAAAAATCACATCTGAGAATTCTAGGAAAATAAGAGCTAAAAATAATGGGGTACAGAAGGTTTTTCCATTAATGCGAACAAAAAATTTCTTACCATGAATTTCGTTTGTTACTGGGATAAACTTACGTACAAGTTTTATGAGCGGGTTAGCTGCAGGGTCAGGAATTTTTTCGGGGCTAAAGATAATTTTTAGTCCCGTAAAAATTAGAAAAACCCCAGCAATCAAAATAACTGCATGATACTGCATAAGAACCGAGCCTAGAGCAATCAAAATGGCTCGAAAAATCAGGGCACCAAGAATTCCAAAAAATAAAACCCTATGCTGATATTTTAGTGGGATAGCAAAAAAATTAAAAACGACAACAAATACAAAAATATTGTCAACAGCCAAAGCTTTTTCAGTCACAAATCCAGCGAGAAATTCTATGCTTACTTGTTTTGCAAAAAATTCTGGATTAAATCCCGGTATGGATAAAAATTTCTCATTAGCACTAAATTCGCCAAGAGAAAAATAGTAGAATCCAATATTAAATAGCATTGCTAGTGAGATCCAAATTATTGTCCACCCAAGAGATTCTCGAATGCTGACTTCATGTTCCTTGCGGTGAAAAACACCTAGATCTAGTCCTAACATCAAGAATACAAATCCTGTAAAAAGAGCATAAAACCACCAATAGGATTCAAAAGGAAAAAAAATCAGCTGATTCATGGGTGACCTCAGTTAGGAATTTAAATTTTAAAATTGAGAATAAAAATCCACACGCATCAAAAATATATGTCAAAGTATGTGACTTATAGTGTTAAAAAGGAAGAGAATTTTTTGCCTTAGAGGAAAGAAAAAAATAGAGTTTTTATTAAAAATTTGATTTGGTATAGCCTTTTAGATGTGGCGGTTTCTTCCTGGTTTTTTGCAAAATAGGCCTTTATAGATTAAAGTTTAAATTTTTTAGGGGGATTTGTGAGTTTGAAAGAAACTGTCATCGAACTTCATCGCAATGATATGAAGTTTTCTGTGGCTCATTTTACTATTTTTTCTGAGAGCAAAAGAGAAAGGGTTCATGGGCATAATTTTTATTTATCTGTGCGCTGCAAAACTTTCATAAATACAGGAGGTGTGTCTTTTGATTATAGAGAGCTTCGTCGTTTTCTTCTAGAAAAATGTCATTTTCTTAATGAACGATTTCTTTTAGCAAAGAACTCTCCCTATCTGAGAGTCGAGCTATTGCCTGAAAAAGAGTCTGTAAGGATAATATTTAATCAAAAAGAAATGATCCTCCTAGAAGAAGATGTGCTCCTGTTGCCACTAGAGAATATTAGTTCAGAGTCTTTATCCTATTGGTTTCTAGATAATATTTTAGGAGAAAAAGAATTTTTAAAAAAGAATGCTATTTCTATGATAGAAGTAAAAGTGTCTACGACAACTGGGCAGAGTTCATCTTCGATGTGGGTGAAAAATGATTAAAAC
>Ga0172367_10004074_pt1 | contig 18443 bp, 18 predicted proteins | sample Lak10m_FD_114542 | JGI IMG/M metagenome (GOLD analysis project Ga0172367, IMG submission 114542) | Freshwater microbial communities from Kabuno Bay, South-Kivu, Congo - kab_022012_10m | ecosystem: Environmental > Aquatic > Freshwater > Lake | place: Democratic Republic of the Congo: South-Kivu...
GACCAGGAATCTGGTCTAACCCTGAAACCCCTGTCGAATATAGATCTCAGCTATTGCCTCTTGACATACATATTGGAAATATCTTGTCAACCTGCGGAATGTAGGCCCTAATCCATCCTTACGGATGGAATGATCAATATTCTAGAGATAGGTTGGGGGCATGCTGGAATAGTTACCGCGATCCTGGTAGCCCAGCTGTAAACCCTGGGGTCAGCATCGCAGAGATAGGGTAATTATGGCCTTTCAGTGGAATCATGGCTGATCCAGGGACACCCAACTAGTGGGGCAATGGGGGTATCAGGACCATCGATAAGTTTTGAATCATCTACCTACCGGGCAGCAGCAGCCCTTGCATAGAGTTGAATGGTCTGCTGCGCACAGCGACTCCAACTAAACTGCTGAGCCCGTTCTAAGGATTTCACAGCTAAACTGGCCCTTAAGGACTGATCGCTAGCCACTCGATAGATAGCCCGACAGAGCCCCTCTTCATCCTTAGGATTCACAGTGATGCCAGCATCACCCACAACCTCTGGCAGGGAACTGACGTTAGAGGTAATCACAGGAACCCCACACTGCATTGCTTCCAGGGGGGGTAAACCAAAGCCTTCATAGAGGGAAGGATAGACAAAGCAGGTGGCACCGCTGTAGATAGCGCTCAGGTCTTGATCTGGAACAAAACCAGTGAAGAAGATTCTAGATTCCAACTTTTCGCTCTTATTGATCTCATCGAATATAGACTTATTCTTCCATCCCTGAATACCTACTAAAACCAAATTTAGATCAAAATCTAAATTTTGCTGGATTAGGCTTACAAAAGCACGGATAACAGCAGCCAGATTCTTCCGGGGCTCTAGGGTGCAAAGGGTGAGGAGATAGGGGCGATGGGTAGGAATGCCATAGTTTATCAGTGTATCTCTAATCAAGTAGGTATCGTTTATAGGAAGGAAAACATTCGCAGCAGCTAGTGGGGTTACAACTACCCTAGCTGGGTCAAGTTTACCCTCAAAGAAAACAAGCAAATCATGTTTAGTACTTTCCGATATGCATAAAATCCAATCACGATCAACATTGATACTATATAGGGACTTCCTAAACGACTCAAGTTGACTCCGAGTAAATAGATTTGGAAATATAACTGGGATTAAATCATATACAGTAATTATCCTCGGAATTGATGCGGGAAGACGACTTTGATCAGGAATAGACAGAAAAGGAGAGTGGTAAATATCTATCGAATTGAGATCGAATGGAATAAATCTATTATCATGCTTCTGTTTAGGAGAAACAATTTCATTACCCCCAATCCCAATATCAAAGAGTTTGCAGGAATTGGCAATAAGATATCGTATTCCTCTACTTGCCCTGCCTCTATTCTTCTGGGAATCCTTGATCAGATATCGCTGTGCCCAGGTTCTAAGACCATAAAGAGGAATCTGTTTTCCATAGAAGTCAACAAATGACCTGAGAGCCTCTTCACTACCAATATGATGCAAGTAAAGCTGGCTTGCATAGTCATCCCAAAAACTTCCAGCGCCATGCAGAGATGTGGGAAGTAGGGAAATGTCCTGATGGTCTATCAGTTCAGAGAACACTGATTCAATCACCCTGAATATACCTGTCCTAGAACGCGCATCAAGGTGGGCACGACCTAAAATAGATATGTCATATAGTACATTAACTGATTTAGACATCTCAATTTCAGTTATCAGTTCCAGACTTGTTCATCATCATTAGAGCGTTATAATTGCTACCAATCCCGTAGGAATCTTGACAAGAGGGAGTAGTGCCAGGAATTTACGTATAAACAAGTTTATGATTTTAGTAGTTATTTTTCCTTTTCGGTCAGGATTAGAAAGGGTTATTGTATCGGATATCAAGCATTTAATAGGCACAAAAAGTTCATAAATTATTTCTGCATCATATGCTTTGCACTGTTGCAAGAGGTCTAGCAAGGATTCCTCTGTATAATTCCTCAAATGGGTTTTGTCCTGATAATGCAAAAATGTGAGGTTATAGTTATGCATAAAGTCATCTTCCCTGGGGACAGTAATGATAATCCTATTTCGAGTAACTCTAATCAGTTCTTTTAATGCCGATAAGTCATCCAGGTGCTCTAGTACATCAAAACAATAGGTGGAGTCGAAATGTTTGTCCGGAAAAGGAAGATTATTGAGATCGCTGGAGACATAATTCCCCAGCCTCAAATATTTGCTGGCTAAATCCAGGAAGTTTGAGTTAATATCAACTCCAGTGACATGGAAACCTTGACGACAGAGGAAATCTACGTAGCCACCGCCGCCACAGCCAGCATCTAGAACGCTACTGCCCACTATATATTTCTTCAGACAAGAAATTCTCTCAGGATTCAAGTCTCCACTGACAGATGACCACTTGAATTTCTTAGCATTTTCAAGAGAATACATTTGATGCCTTAAAGTCAAAGGATATAGTGTTTCTTTACTCAATAAGGTCCGGGCTACGTTGGATTCAAATCTCTCTCAGTCTCTAGTGGTGCAAAACCTATCCTCATCCATACTCCTTTAGAGGTTGTCTGAAAAGGGTTGTCCCAGGTGCTGAAACTAGCATTGACATAACATTAAGCCAGATAAATTAGTTAATCTAGAGATCGACTTAAGTGATGACACACCAATCCGGAGGGAAATCAGGAGGTAAGCAGGCGAGTGACTGCTGAATTCTGACTGTCGCCCTACTAGAATGCCTCACCATGCGCTGTTACCTGGCAACGCCCTAATGGTAAGCATACTCGCTACCGCTCCTTTCCGTGGATCACTAAAGCTAACTGCCGCCGCCATCAAAACCGTTTTATCCAGAGGGATACCCAGTTTACTGCGGCATTCCTTTTGATCGAGGGGTTGATAAATTCTCGTATCCAGGCCGTAGGGAATTTGATGGAGAGGAAATTGTGCCAGTATGCTCTGTTTTACTCGATTCATCATTGTGCCAGTTTGACGCAACCGAGGGAAGCAAAAACATAGCCCGTAGACGGCTAGACCCTGGGAGAGAAGGGTAGCGATGGCAGCACCGTAGCCTCCATAGCCGGGAATGAGGAGATAGTTCAAATACCAGTTGTAAGGTTGCCCAGTTCATCATCATGAGAAAGAACCCCTGAGCCCTTCCAACGCTAGAAAGTAAACTAGTCACCATCAAAATCAGTAAAACAGGGGCCGTGGTTGTCCCTTAACCCCGCCAAGGTTCTGCCCTGGTGGCTTTGGTGCCCTCAGCGGTGCCAGACTACAGCAACCCCTGACCGTGCAAGACAAAGTAGGTGAGACGGGCCAGGCTGAGGCCGATGAAGGTGGTCAGGGCGATGGCGATCGCCATTTTGCTTCCCCTGCAAAAACGAGAAAGATTTGTTACGTTACTTAAAGAATCTATTCAATTCTTCTCATTTATAAACCCACCGTCTTTGCCATGGAACTCACCCGTACCGCCGCTAAACTTTTTCAACCCAATGTCAACGCCAACCGCTGGTCCCAGGCTACCCTGGCGATCGCCCGGGTGGTGATCGGCATCATGATGGTGCACAACGGCCAGGACAAACTGGCGGACATCGAAAGCTTTGCCCACGCCTACGTGGAATACCTGGGGCTGCCCTTCCCGATTTTTCTCAGCTATATCGCCGCCTACACAGAGCTGATCGGCGCTCCTCTGGTGGCGATCGGGTTATTCACCCGCCCGGCCGCCCTAGGGCTGTTGGGCACCATGACGGTGGCCATGTACCACCACATCTCCGTGGCGGGACTGAGTTTACCCTACCTGGAACTATCCGCCATCTACGCCGCCTGCTTCCTGTACTTCACCGTTAACGGGGCTGGGTTGTTCTCCGTCGATGCCCTGATCGCCAACCGGCTGGACAGCAGTGCCCTTTCCCTGAAGGCCAAGCAGGTGATGCGGTTAGAAAAGGCCTTCCAAGCTGACCCCGCCCAGAAGCAGGCAGAAGCCCGCCGCTAACTCCTCCTGACCTAGACAGTAGGGCCTGGCGGTGTCCCTTGGTCGCCCCAAGGCCCTGCCCTCCTAACCTTGGCACCCCAGCAGCGCCAGACTACAGCAACCCCTGGCCGTGCAAGACAAAGTAGGTAAGGCGGGCCAGGCTGAGGCCGATGAAGGCGGTGAGGGCGATGGCGATCGCCACTGTGATAGTATCGCGAATAAAGTTCATAGCGGGGTAGCCGCCTCAGGGCAAAACCGAAGGCCTGCCGGATATTAGGGTTTTGATGGCTCCTCATAGGAAGCCCGTCCGTTACTAGCCATAAAATTACCAACTATGAAATCGACCAGTCAACCCTGTCCTAAGGGGGCTGGCCAAAGTTATACTTCCAACCAGCCTTAATGGTATCGCCTGGGGACAGCCCAGCACCAGGATTTGCATGATGGATCGCCGGCATTTCATAACCCGTTGCGGGATGGGGGGCCTGGGCTTGGCCCTGGCCAGTTGCCAGGCCAGGGGGCCTGGGCTGAACCTGGCGGTCTGGGAGGGGGGCCTGCCGGTGCAGCTGATCACCGCCTTTGAACGCCAAAACCGAGGCCGGGGTTCGGTGAAGTTAGCCCAGCAGCCTACCCCCGCTAAACTCTATGGCCAGCTAGAAATCTGGGTCAGCCATCAGGGGCAGGGGCGGGGGGCGATCGCCGGCTGGGTTAGCCTCCCCGATGCCTGGCTGGGTCCTGCCCGCCAGCAGTCCTTAATACAACCTATCGATCCCCAGTCTTTGCCAGAATGGCCAACCCTGGCACCGGTTTGGTCTCCACTGGTGGGGCAGGGTGCCCAAGCCGCCGCCGGGGCTGGGGAGGCGATCTGGGGGGTACCCTACCGCTGGACCGCCCTGGGAATTCTTTATGATACTGACCAATTAAAGCCTGATGTACGGATTCAGGGCTGGGGTGACCTGCTCCAACCCCAGCTGCGGCAGCGGCTGATGGTGCCAGACCAGGACCGACTGGTGCTGGGGCTAGGGCTGAAGGCCCTGGGGTCCTCCGCCAATACCCCTGACCTGGGCACCGTCCAGGGTCTGGAGGATTGGTTGGCTAAACTCCACCGCCAGGTGCGGTGGTATAGCTCCCAACATACCCTGAAGGCCCTGATTACCGGCGATGCCTGGGCGGTGGTGGGCTGGCTAGACGCCCTGCTACCGGTTTTGGCCCAGTACCCCAACCTGCGGTTGGTGATTCCCCAGGAGGGTACCCTGGCCAGTGCAGACCTCTGGCTGCGCCCCCAAGGGGCGGCCCCACCCGGTCCCCTGGATTGGGACTGGTTAAACTTTTGCCTTAGTCAAGATTTTGCCACCACCCTGGGGATCTACAACCAGGCCCTGGCCCCCCGGATCTGGGGGCTCTCCGCCGATCACCTGCCCACCGCCTGGGGGCGCTACGGCGATCGCCTGGAGGCCTCGACAGTGTTGACCCAGAGCGAGCTGCTCCAGCCCCTCAGTCCCTCGGTGCAGGCGGCCTATGCCGCCCTCTGGCAACAGCTACGGCAGGGCTAACCCTTTGCAGGCCCGGGGTGACCTGCTATAACAGTGGCTAGTTGTTATTGCGGCCTAGCCGACTCCATGGTCAGGGAACCCTATCCAGTGCCCCAGGTGGGGTTTTTGATTAAACTTATCGAGCCTGACTTGACCGTGGATCAGCTGGTGGAGGAAATCCATTACCTGCAGGCCGACCTCCAGGCCCTGGCAGGTCTGGGGCAAACCCGCTTTCGGCCGTTGCAAAGCCCCCGCGATCAGGACCTGGTGCCCGATGGCCTGCAGTTCGAAGTCGCCGCGGATCGCCTGCGCCCCATCCTGAAACGGCTCTGCGATCGACTGCGGGACAAACCCCTGGAAACCCTGGTGTTGATTCAGCAGGGGAGTCTGCGCCTGCAGGTGCAGACCCACGTGGCGGAGGTGCTAGCCGGTATCCTATCCGCCGCAGAGGCGATGCTGCCCCCCCAAACCCTCTACCTGGGTAAGGCTGCCCTCTACAGCCAGAGCCAGGGGGAATTGTCCCCCGCCGAGCTCGCTAACCTGGACCTACTGCGGCAGCACCTGGGCCTATCTGAGCAGGAGGCGGAGGACCTGAAGGGGATCGCCCTGGGGCCCTACCAGACCCTGGCGGAAAAGCGACAGCGCTTTGCCCAGGTGCTGATGCTAGAGCTGAGTAGCCACAACCGCCGGCCCCTGCCGGCGGAGAGTTGGCAGGTGATGGAGGAACTGGCGGACAACCTTGGCCTGCCGGAGGCGGAGGCTAACCAGATCTACCAGGAACAGCTGCACCAGATCCAGGTGGAGGCGGAGGCCATCCGCCAGCAGGAAATGGCGGTGGCGGCGGCCCAGGCAGAGGCTCAGGCAGAGGCGGAGGCGGCTCGCCAGCAGCAACAACAGGAGCGTGAGCACCAAGTTGAACAGTACCGGGCCATGGTGCGCCAGGCCCTGGCCACCAGTCTCTATCCTCCCACCTTTGATCAGGGGCGCCTGGAACAGGCCCGGCAACTGTGGCAGATTTCCCCAGAACGGGCCCTGGGCATGGAGGAGGTGATTCGCAGCGAGATCTACGGTCCGGTCACCTCCGAGTTGGGGATAGACTACAGTCGCCTGCGGCAACTGCTCTGGGCTCAAGACTGGCGAGCTGCCGACGAGGAAACGGAGAACGCTATTCTGAAGGCCCTCAGCCCTAATCGCCAACCCCTGGACCGGGAGGCGATCGCCCACCTGCCCTGCGTCGACTTACTGACCATCGATCAGTTGTGGAGCCGCTACAGCGAGGGCAAGTTTGGCTTTCGGGCCCAGCAGCAGGTGTACCAGCGGATGGAGCAGCACAGGGCTAATTTCCTCCGCACCCTAGAGTGGCGAGGCCCCACCGTCAGCCTCAGCCTGGGCCGTAAACCCTATAAACGGCTACAGTTTACCGACCAGGCCCCCCAGGGCCACCTGCCCACCTGGCGGTGGTGTTGCCCCAGCCTGGAGGCTGGCTACGATCTGAGTGAGGCGGTGGTTCAGGCGATCATGGACCGCCTGAATCGCTGTTTTCCCCTAGACCCTCCCCAGGGGGGCGCATAACCCATGGTGGTGATTGATCCAGACTGGAGCCGGCAAGACCTGATCAATTTGCTCGATGCGGGGGAATGGCAGGCCGCCGATCGGGTCACCCAGGCCCTACTCCTGGCCACCCTTGATCACCCCCCCGACCCCCCGGCATTCCTCGCCTCTTTCCTGGGTCGGTCCCGCCAGGGACCGGGCTACCTGAGCGCCTCCGCCCTGGCCCAACTCCCCTGTGACCTGCTGCACGATCTGGATTACCTCTGGGTGAGGGCCAGCCAGGGCCAGTTTGGCTTTTCGGTGCAGGAGCGCCTCTATCGCCAGCTCAATCAGGACTTTGATAGCACCCAGTTGAGCCCGGTCAACCCCCACCCCTTCTTCCAGGCAGTGGGCTGGCTGTTGGTTACCAACCCCCGCCCCCTGGCCTTCTTTCGGTTCTACGACTTCCTTAACTTCAGCCTCACCGCCCCCCCGGGCCACCTGCCCGCCCTCTGGTACTGGCAACTATCCTGGTTAGAGTCCCTGCGGGTCGGTGGCTTTGGCTCCGGACAGGGGGGCGGCTTTGGCGATCTGGCTCGGCTGGATGCCCTGATGCTACGACTATCCCGCTGCGGACAGCTGTAGCATGGGGGTAAACCCTCTTCACCTCCCCCTATGCCATCCCCCCCGCCCGTATCCCAGATCCGCGCCGCTGGACCCCAGGATGGGCCGGCGATTTTTGCCCTGATCCAAGCCCTGGCGGAGTACGAGCAATTGAGCCACGAGGTGACTGGCAGCCTCGAAGACCTCAACCAGGGCCTATTTGGAGAACGGCCCTACGCCCAGGCGATCATCGCCGAAGTGGAGAATAGGACCGTGGCCATGGCTATCTTTTTCTACAATTTCTCCACCTTTCTGATGAAACCAGGGCTGTACCTGGAGGATCTGTTTGTCTTGCCCGAGTACCGCCGCCAGGGGATTGGCCAGGCCCTGCTGACCTACCTGGGTAAGCTGGCCCTGGAGCAGGGCTGTGGCCGATTGGAGTGGAGCGTGCTGGATTGGAATACCCCGGCCCTTGACTTCTATCGCCAACTGGGGGCAGAACTCAAACCCGAATGGCAACTCTGTCGGGTGAGCGGGGCGGCCCTAGAGGCCTTTGCCCGGTCCTAGGCCTGCAAAAAACTCTCCCAGGCGCCGCTGCAGTTCCCCACCGGCCACCTCGGGTAGGTTATTGTGATCGACTCCGGCCACCAGCCAAATCGATTTAGGCCCCGGGGTCGCCTGGTAAAGCCGTTCCGTCATACTGGGGGGGATATCAATATCCGCCAGACCGTGAATATAGAAGATCGGTAGGTTAAGGTGCTGCACCTTGGTGAGGGAGTCAAACCGCTGGGTGAGTAGGTATTGCACCGGAAACCAGCGGTTGTAGCGCGAGAGCACCACCATATCCACCATGGAGGTAAAGGAGGCATCGATGATCAGGGCGGCCAGCCCCGGCACACGCCCCGCCAGGTCAAGGGCGATCGCCCCCCCCAGGGAATGGCCGTAGATCACCAACTGGCCGGGATCAACGCCCCGTTCCTGATGCAGGAAGCGGTAGACCGCCTGGGCATCTTCGTAGAGGCGGTGTTCAGTGGCAAAGGGGCCGGAGCTGAGGCCGTAGCCACGGTAGTCGATGGTCAGCACCGAGACCCCCAGCGATCGCAGCAGGGCAGTCCGCCCCAGGTTGGTGGAGATATTACCGGCATTGCCGTGGAGGTAAAGGACGGTGAGGGGGGGGGTGCCCTGCCCCGGTAGCCACCAGCCGTGGATTCGGCCCCCCTCACCCACCGGAATCACCACGGTTTCGTAGGCCAGCCCCAGATCCGCCGGGATGGTGGTCAGCTCGGTGGAGGGTAAAAAGATCAGTCGCCGTTGACTGGCCCAGAGCCAGCCACAGAGACCCAGGTAAACCAGAGCCGTAACCCCCAGCATACCCAGTAGGGTTTTAACCATGGTCATGTCCTGCGCCTAGCCCAGGTTAGGGTGACGTTGATACCAGGCGGTGGCCTGTTCGTAGGCGTGGCCCACTTCGAAGAGCAGGTCCTCCCGCAGCACATTGCCAATTAACTGCAGGCCAATCGGTAGGCCCTGCTGATCAAAGCCACAGGGTAAACTCATGGCCGGTAAGCCGGCCAGGTTGACCGGAATGGTCATCAGGTCCGATAGGTACATACTGAGGGGGTCATCTACCTTTTCCCCCGCTTTAAAGGCGGTGGTGGGGGTGGTGGGGCAGACCAGCACATCCACCTGCTCAAAGGCCCGTTCAAAGTCCTGCTTAATCAGGGTGCGGACCTTTTGGGCCTTTAGGTAGTAGGCATCGTAGTAGCCAGCGGAGAGGGCGTAGGTACCCAGCATGATCCGGCGTTTGACCTCGGGACCAAACCCCTCCGCCCGGGTCTCGGTGTACATGGTCATGAGGCTGTCGTTACTGCGACGCACCCCGTACTTGACTCCATCGTAGCGGGCCAGGTTGGAGGAGGCCTCGGAGGGGGCGATGATGTAGTAGGTGGGCAAGCCGTAGGCAAAGCGCGGGCAGGAGATCTCCTGCACCTCCGCCCCCAACTCCCGGAGTTGCTGCAGGGCTTTTTCAATCGCCGATCGCACCGAACTGTCCACCCCCTCCCCAAAGGTTTCCGTAATCACCCCCAGCCGCCGCCCCTTCAGGCTGGTCTTTAAAGCCTGGGTATAGTCGGGAATGGGCACATCCAGACTGGTGGAGTCGCGGGGGTCGTGACCGGCGATCGCCGCCAACACCAGGGCGGCATCCTCCACCGTGGGGGTGAGGGGGCCAATTTGATCCAGGGAGGAGGCATAGGCCACCAGGCCAAAGCGGGACACTAACCCATAGGTGGGTTTCAACCCCACGACCCCACAGAGGGCGGCGGGTTGGCGAATGGACCCACCGGTATCGGAACCCAGGGCCACGGCACATTCCGCCGCCGCCACCGCCGCCGCCGATCCCCCGGAGGACCCCCCCGGCACCCGCTGCAGATCCCAGGGGTTAGCGGTGACCTGGTAACTGGAGTTTTCTGTAGAACTCCCCATGGCAAACTCATCCAGGTTGGTTTTGCCCAGGGTGATCGCCCCCGCCCGCTGCAACCGCTGGGTAACCGTCGATTCGTAGGGGGGCACAAAATTGTCTAATACCCGGGAGGCACAGGTGGTGCGAATCCCCTGGGTACAGAGGTTATCCTTCAGTCCGATGGGAATGCCCGCCAGGAGCCCCAGGGATTCCCCCCGGGCCAGCTGAGCATCAACCGCCTGGGCCTGGGCCAGGGCTACCTCGGGGGTCACCGTCAGGTAGCTGCGCAACTGGGGCTCCAGGGTGGTGATCCGATCCAGATAGGTCTGGGTAATCTCCACCGCCGATCGGGTTTTGCTGATTAACTGTTGATGCAGTTGGCGGATAACAGACATGGACTTCCTCAGGGGCTGAACAGTGGGGGTTAATCTGGCTCAGCTACCAGGGTAGCAGTTAGCGGGGTGAAGGGCTCCGTTCCCCACCCCAGGGCCCTCACTGCGATAAATCCTTCAGGGGCAAATCGGCATTAATGGCCTCGATCTCCTGCTGCTCCAGCTCATTCACCTCCAGCAGGTAACGCTTGAGCAGGGTTTCCAGTCGCGGCTGGTAAAAGCGGTGCAGGCTATAGTTGGGGGTGGCGGGAAAGCCCCGGCGTTTCTTATGGCGGCCACCGGCACCGGGGTCAAACACCTGGATGCCCTGGTCAATGGCCCACTCAATCGGGGTGTAGTAGCAGGCGTTGAAGTGCAGGTGGTTGAGTTCCACCTGGGAGCCCCAGTAGCGACCGTAGAGGCGATCGCCCTTGGTTAAACAAAAGGACATGCCCACCGGCCGGTCCCGATCCTCCCCGTAGGCGGCAAAAAAGACTAGCCGCTGGCGGTAGTTATGGTGGAGGAGGTGGAAAAAGTCACGGGTCAGGTACTTGCTGCCCCACCAACCAAATTTGTCACAGGTGTCGGCGTAGTAGTCATACATGAGGTCACAGAGGGATCGGCTCAGGTCCTCCCCCCGCAGGAGCCGCAGCTCTAACCCAGCGGTCGTGAGGGAGCGGCGTTCCCGTTTAATGTTGCGGCGCTGGTTCGCGTTGAACTGGGCCAGGTAGTCGTCAAAGCTTTGAAACCCCTGGTTTTGCCAAATATAGCTATGGTGGAGCCAGGGGCTAAAGCCCATTTGGGTGAGGCGATCTCGCCAGGCTGGGTCGACGTAGAGCAGGTGACAACCGGAGATCCCCTGGCCCAAACAGAACCGATCAATTGCCTCCACCATGGTCAGGGTGAGGGCCTCCTGATCTTCATCCGGGGCGATCAAAAACTGATAACCCTCCACCGGCGTTAGGGGGGACATGCCCAGCAGCTTGGGGTAGTAGGCGATGCCCAGGCGGTCCGCCAGATCCGCCCACTGGTGATCAAAGACAAACTCCCCGTAGCTATGGCTTTTCAGGTACAGGGGGGCGGCGGCCACCAGGTTGGTGCCCCGCCAGAGGGTGAGGTGGCAGGGAAGCCAACCGGTGTTGGCGGTGATGCTGCCCGATCGCTCCAGGTTAACCAGCCAGTGCCACTCTAGAAAGGGGGTAGCCAGGGGCTGGGCCAGGGCATCCCAGGCGGCCTCCGGCACCTCCTCCAGGCGATGGCTCCAGGTAAGGGTGAGGGCAGAGTCAACGGTCATAGCGGCAGAGGATGGTTTTCCTCTAGCCTACGGGAATTTCCCCCTGGCGGCCAGGGGTGAAGGGCCATCAAACCCCTAGCCGTTCCGCCAGCTCCAACCAGCGTTCCGTCCCTTGATCAATGGCGGTGGTCAGGGCCGCCAGTTGTTCCGAGAGCCGGGTCACCTCCCCGTACTCAGGGCTAGGCTGGCCGTAGAGTTGGGCTTCGATGCCCTGTTTCTCCGCCTCCCAGGCCTCAATCTGGGCTTCCAATTGCTCGTATTCCCGCTTTTCTTTAAACGAAAGGGGGCGTGCTTCCGGGGAAACTGGGACAGGTTTAACCTTTTTGCCCGCGGCCCTCGGGGCGGGGTTAGAGGTCTGGTCGGCTGGCTCAGGCGTCGCCCGTCGGTAGTCCAGGTAGAGGGAGTAGTTGCCAGGGTATTGCCGCAACTGGCCCGCCCCCTCGAAGGCAAAAATCGTGTTAACGGTGCGATCCAGGAAGTAGCGATCGTGGGAGACCACGATCACACAGCCGTTAAAGGCCTCCAGGTAGTCCTCCAACACCGCCAGGGTTTGGATATCCAGATCGTTAGTCGGCTCATCCAGGATCAGCATGTTGGGGGCGGCCATCAGCACCTGCAGCAGGAACAGCCGCCGCCGCTCCCCCCCGGAGAGTTTGTGCAGGGGGGCATACTGCTGGTTGGGGGTAAATAGGAAGCGCTCCAGCATTTGGGCGGCGGTGATCACGCTGCCGTCGGCGGTGGTCACCAGCTCGGCGGTTTCCTTCAGGTAGTCAATGGCCCGCTGCTCCGGGTTGGTCTGCAGGTCCTCAGAATGTTGGTCGAAGTAGCCGATGTGGATGGTGGCGCCCATCTCCACCCGCCCCTGGTCCGGGGCTAACCGACCGGTAATGATATCCATCAGGGTAGACTTGCCCACCCCATTGGGGCCAATGATGCCCACCCGGTCCTGGGGGGTAAAGGCGTAGCTAAAATCCTCAAATAGTCGGCGATCGCCGTAGCCCTTGCTCACCCCCTCCAGCTCCACTACCTTTTTGCCGATGCGGCGACCCGCCGTGGTGATCGCCACCTGGCCCTGATCGGCTTTAAAGGACTGATTTTGCATGGCCTCAATCCGATCGATGCGGGCCTTCTGCTTGGTGCTGCGGGCCTTAGCCCCCCGCTGCAGCCACACCAGTTCCCGGCGCAGGATGCCCGCCTGTTTGCGCTGACGGCTCTGGTCAGCGGCTTCGGCGGCGGCCTTCTTCTCCAGGTAGTAGGCGTAGTTGCCGGCATAGCTGTAGAGGTCCCCCCGGTCAATCTCCAGAATCCGGTTGGTCACCTGGTCAAGGAAATAGCGATCGTGGGTGATCAGCAGGAGGGTGCCGGCAAAACCGCTGAGATAGCTTTGCAACCATTCCACGGTGGTGGCGTCCAGGTGGTTGGTGGGCTCATCCATTAACAGGGCATCGGGGTCCGCCAGCAGGGCGGCGGCGATCGCCACCCGCTTGCGGTAACCACCGGAGAGGTCCTGCACTGGGGCGTCCAGGTCCGTAATCCCCAACTGGGTCAAAACCACCTTGGCGCGGGTTTCTAAGTCCCAGGCCCCAGCCTGGGTGATCTGGTCGGTCAGGTGGGCCAATTGGGCCATCAGGCGGTCGGCGTTAGCGGGGGTCTGGGCCAGGTGGTGGGACACCGCTTCGTACTGGCGAATCAGGGCCATGGCGGGGCCCGCATCGCGAAACACCTGCTCTAACACCGTGGCATGCTCTTGAAAGTTGGGCTGTTGGGGGAGGTAGACCACCCGAGCGGCGGGGTTGACCCACAGGTCACCCCCATCCCAGGGCTCTAGCCCCGCCAGCATTTTCAGCAAGGTGGATTTGCCGGAGCCATTGGTGCCAATCAGCCCCACCTTCTCCCCGGGCTCCAGGCTAAAGCTGGCCTCCCGGAGAATCTCCTTAATGCCAAAGTCTTTTTGTAGCGATCGCAGGGTGAACAGGGCCATGGGGGAGTGGGGAGTGGGGGAACTAAAAGCTGACCTGGGTGTCCAGGATAAAGGCATCGGTAAGCTGGGGAGTACCGGCGGTGGTGGCGGGTTGCAGGCGCAGTTGGCGTTGTACCACACAGCTAACTAAATTATCCAGGGTGTTATTTCCTGTGCCCTCTAGCACCCTGGCCTGGGCAACGCTGCCGTCCGGCTGTACCTGGAGTTGTAGTTTTACCCGGGCGGTTAGACCCGGGCTAGCGATCGCCCCGAAGTTTTCCCACCCACAGGTGGCTAGCCAGGGTTGGAGACTGAGGCGGGTGTTATCCAGCAATCGGGGTGGGGTGTCGGGAAAGTCAGTCCCAAAGCTGGCGGCATAAAGCCCCAGATGAGAGAGTTCCCCACCCCCCGTCTGGCTGGGGTCTGGGTTACCAGAGGGATTGGCAGCAGCGGGAGGAGGTTCTACCGGTGGGGGGGAGACGGCAGGGGCTACCGCCGGAGGGGAGACTGCAGGATCGGGCGGGGGTTGTACTGCCGGTGCAGGTTGCACCGTCGGGGGGGGAACGGCAGGGGCAAGCGATGGGGGAGGGGCTACCGCTGGGGACATCGGCGCGGTCTCCACCGGCGGCGGGGGTTCGACCACCGGAGCGATGGTGGGTGGGGGTGCGGCGGCAGCAGGTGGACTAGGAATTTCTGGGGCGGGGATGGATGGGGGTAGATTAGCAGTCGGGGCTATCGGAGGCGCAGCAGACTCCTCGGTGGCCGGGGGTGTGGCTACCACCGCACTAGAGGGGGAGGGCTCGACAGCTTCGGGGCCGAGGGTGCCGGGGGTATCCAACCACAGTTGTACCGGTATGGGGTTTGCCTTTACCGTGGGGGTGGGGGTAATCTTCAGGGGCTGGACCCCCAGCCACACCAGGCCATGCGCGACCATGGAAAGAACCCCGACCAGGGGCCAAAGCAGGGTGGGATCCCGGTGAGTTTCAATTCTAGTGACAAAGGCCGAAGCAGTCATGGCATAGTAAATGTAAATACAGACCTAGGGGTTTCTCTGTCCAGGACCGGAGGTCTATCAAGATTTAATTGAATCGCTAGGTTTCCCCCTGTCTTCCCATCTTCCCTGCTTGTCTAAGCCAGTCACTTTAAAGTCGGTCAAGTATTCGGGCATCCTACCTCCTCTTCATGGCCTCACTCACCATGGTATTGAATTAATGACTCACCGTGCCTTCGATTCCGGGGAGATCGGGGTAACCCAGGCGGCGGGCCCTGGGGCCACCCCCGCTGCAGTTGCCAGGGCGGCGATTCGACCTGCCCGGGGTCAGGACATTCCAGGCATCAGTGATATTCTTGCCAGTAGTTTCTACGACCCAATGGGGTGGGCAGGGTTGGTCTATCCCCTGGTTAAGTTGGGCATTCAAGCCGACCTGCAAAGTCGACTGCAATCCTCCCGAGTGAACTACATCTGTCTGGCAGCTCTGGTGCCATCCCCCTCAACTGGATTATCCACCGAAGCGACCATCGCCGGCACTGTAGAACTGTCTCAGCGCCACCCCTGGCCCTGGCAAACCCTTGAGGCTCCCTATGGCTACGTGGCAAACCTGGCGGTGGGCCATGGCTTTCGGCGCCAGGGGATTGGTCGTAACCTGCTGGCGGTTTGTGAAACCCTGGCCCAGGGCTGGCAGATGGAGCACCTATATCTCCATGTTATGGAGGATAACCGGCAGGCTCGTCAGCTCTATAGTCGCGCTGGGTTCAGCCTGTTTGAAGCTGAGGCGAATTGGGCCCCCTGGCCAGGGCAGCAATCCCGCCGTCTGCTCATGCGCAAGGCCCTAGGGTAGGGCTGGAAGCTGGCGGATTCGCCCCAACTTCATCAAAACCTTACGGTTCTGCCTAAAAATTTATTTTGGTTTTAGCTGTAGAAGCCCTGGCGATCGCAACGTTCTCAGTTTAGTGTCCTAAAATAATTTACCAAGGGTAATAGTTTATGGCTGTGTTTTCTTCCTAAAAATTACTATTGTTAGTAGTACTGCGCATGAGTCGCAATTTAGAGCAAGGTATTTTAAGTCATCCTCTACAGCGTCCCTGGTTATCCCATGGCTACGATGCTTCTACCCATGTTGAAGTAGCTGATGGTTTTACCCCTCGTTATCAATCTATTTGTTCTACCCTTTCCCCCAGTACTTCGCTAGAGGAAGGGGTAGATGTCATGGCCAAGATTCGGGGGCAGGAGCTTTGGACGGTAAATAGTCGCCGCCGCAACGGCCTGATCATTCACAAAGAATTTTACACCGAATTTGCCGGTCCAGGAGCCGCCATTGGTGGCAGTTTAGATTTAGACTGTCGCAGCGTGATTGCCCTGGGCAGTCTATCTCTGGTGGCTCCTGAGTCAGTCGAGGATCAGCAAAAGGCTCTGCGCATTCGACTGCAATGGGTGAGACTCACCCAAAACTTTACCGATAAGCCAGTTGCCCTTGATCGGGCCCGGATGATTCTTGAGCAGTTTAAGAACTATTTTGATCAGAGCATTGTTGATCAGGTGCCGGACGAAGCCTTTGCCTTGTTAGTTGGGGTGATGCCCCCGACGGTACGACGGGCTAGAGCCCTCCTATAGTTTCCTGGCCTGAATGCGACTGAGGGTGCGCTGATTTTCCGCCGGGCTGCCCACGGTGATGCGTAACCCCCCACCGGTATGCCGAATCAGGGTGCCTTCAGCCTTCAGGTAATCGAACCAATCCACCAGGGAACTCTGCCCTGGCTGGGGACGGGCGTAGATAAAGTTGGCCACACTGGGCCAGGGGTGGAGGGGTGTTTGCTCCGCCAGGGTGCTCCAGAGGAACTGTCGCTGCTGTTGAAGGGTGGGCACCACCGCCAGTAACTCCTGGCGGTGGGCCAGGGCCAAACTGGCGGCGGCCTGGGCAATGCTAGGTAGGTTGTAGGGGAGTCGGACCTTTTCCAGGGCAGCAATTAACCCTGGGTGACCAACGCCGTAGCCCACCCGGTAGGCCGCCAGCCGAAAGGCCTTAGAAAAGGTTCTAAGGACCAGCCAGTTGGGCCGGTTCACTACCCTAGTTACGGTGGTGTGCTGACTAAACTCAAAGTAGGCTTCGTCCACCACCACTAGAATCTGCTCCGGGAGTTGCTCTAACCAGTTGATTTCAGCGGTGGTCAGGCCATTACCGGTGGGGGAGTTGGGGTGCACCACGAAGACGACGCGAATGGGAGGGGCCGCGGCATCGTTAATAGCGGCTTGGGCGGCCTCCAGATCCATGGTGAAGTCTGACTCCCGTCGATCTACCGCCACGACGGGAATGCCCAGGGTACGGGCTAGAATCGCGTACATGGAGAAGGTGGGGTTAGCCACCAGGATGGCCCCCTCCCCCCCCAAGCAGGTGGCCATCAGCAGGGAGCGAATCAGTTCATCGGAGCCGTTACCAACGGTAATGTGGTGGGCGGTAAAGGTCCCGGGTAGCTGGGCTGACTGGTTGACATAATCGGCGATCGCCGCCTTTAATTCCCCGTAGGCGCCATCGGGATAGCGATTAGCGGCAATCTGCTGTTCTAGCATCCAGGCTAGTTTTTGCTTGAGTTGGGCAGGTAAGTCGTAGGGAGATTCATTGGTATCTAGCTGATCAACAATCCTCTCTGGCTGATTTGGAACCTGGCCGCTGGATGGGGGGTGAGGACTATAGGCGGCCAGTTCAAGTAAATCGGCGCGTAGAAAGGACAGGGTCATAAGATCGTAAAGGGCAAGGATTAATTTATTATAGGGTCCCCATCAATCGCCGATGGTTACCCGATCCCCCACCCTCAGGGTCTTGCCCCCCTGCCCCCGAATATTGCTGTTGACCGCTAGACGGTAAAGGTGGTTGAACCGAGAGCGGGGCGCCCAGGGGGGTAGGGTGGCGGCCCGTTGACTAACAAAGGTGGCTTGAAAGTCCTGCTTGGGGACACCGGTGTCAGGATTCCGGGTCGGTACAATACAGCGCTGACAGGGATTAACCCCCTCCAACACCACCTCTCCAATCCTAAAGCACACCGCTTGGCTATCGGAGCTAAAACATCGATCCTCCCAAAAGGGGGGGACTCCACCGATCTCCAGGTTGGTGCGAAACCGACGACGCAGGTCTGCAAGGCTCAGATCACCGTACCAGGCGGCCACCTGTTCCAGGGTGGCGGTGCTGATCACGGTCGGACCCACCGCTTGGGTATCATCGGGAAAGCCCTGTTGAGGATTTTCCTGAATCGTAACCGGTTCCTGAAAGTAGGCGGTCAGCCAGGTCTCTAAAGCCTCCTGGTCTGCTTCGAGATCAAAGCGGGTGGCCTCCGATTGACCTGGGTGAGAGCAGTGGACGACCTGGCCCGGTGGTTCGAAGCGACTGCGTAGGCTATGGACAGCGGCATTGCGTTTGCCGTTGATGAAGCGATGATGGCGGTCAAACAGAGCATAGCCGCGATCGCCCTGCAGCGCCCCACTGCCCAAGACGGTAACTTGGGTAAGGGATACTCCGTCCAGGGACTTAATTGGAAAAATATCAATCCGAGCTAGGTATGCAGACATCGAAAAGGAAGAATTGTCGACTGTAGCAAGTTAGCCTATCAGCGACGGTGGAGTTCTTTAAACGTAACTACTCAAAAAGTGCTGGTAGTACCAGGATCCATAGGCTAACCTTCAGGTTGCTACCGCCACCTGCTGCGCTACCGCTTTAGCTCGAATGACATCTGGTAACGGCGGTATTCGGTGATC
>Ga0172367_10004075_pt1 | contig 18441 bp, 39 predicted proteins | sample Lak10m_FD_114542 | JGI IMG/M metagenome (GOLD analysis project Ga0172367, IMG submission 114542) | Freshwater microbial communities from Kabuno Bay, South-Kivu, Congo - kab_022012_10m | ecosystem: Environmental > Aquatic > Freshwater > Lake | place: Democratic Republic of the Congo: South-Kivu...
GATGATCGGTGAGCGTCGTGTGGTGAAGTTCAAGATGGGTAAGGCGATGAGCGAAGCCATCGAAAAAGACACCGTTCCTGCCATAGTTTGAACGCAAACCTTTGCTGCGTAAAGACTTACGACGCGGCGGGCGGGCCGGTTTTGACGTAAGAGCTTATACCGCAAGCACTTACGACTCAAAATATTTTTTTTGGATTTTCTACTTGACAAATGCCGATAATAGATGTAGAATCAAAAAATAAGAAAGAGAGAATAGGAAATGGCATTAACCCTGAACGATTGGCTTTACTTGGTTGGTATGCTTGCTGTTTGTGCCTTCATCACGTATACTGTGCATGAGGTTGGACACGCTATCTGGTCTTATCTGGACGAATAGGAAAAAATATGCACGATTTTTTGGTTGCTATTGCTTTTGTTGTCGGATATATTGGTTTTTTCTACTGCACGATTGCTCTCTACGAAAAGGGTTGAACACGACTCACGCCGAAGCGGTTAAGATGGTTAAGGGTATTTCTTATCGTACTCGTCGCAAGGTGGGGAACAACACCTATGCGGAAATCCTGCATGACGGATCGGTAGGTATTACTCTGCATAGTACGATTGTGGTTCGTATCCATGAGGATGGTACATATACGCTCAGTAATGGCGGATGGCAAACTGCTACTACTAAGGATCGTATTAACAAGTATTCACCGTATAAGGTGAAGCAGAGAAACCATGAGTGGTTTGTGACTGTTCCTACGGCTCATGGCACTAGGAACGAATACCCCTTCTTTAGTGGTATGGTTATCGGAGAGTGATCGTAAAGCCTTGACCCTAAAGCACTTAGGGCGAGGCGGCGCGGCCCCGTTTGACGTAAGTTCTTATCTACCAAAGACTTAGATCGAATCTTACAATACCGAAAGATTCAAGAATGCCCTATTGACTTGCCGATAATAGTAGGGTAGAATGGTGGCATGAATAGTTTTTTGAAGATTTATCTGTGGGTATCTCAGCAGATTGTCTCTGCTAATCCGACGGATTTGGCTAGTGTGGCTGTAGTCAGCGAAAACTATGGGTGCTTGACATTTTGGTTTCTCTAGAGTAGAATGGGATTTATGAATAGCAATAGCAAAGCTTCTCTCAGGTATCATCAAGCAGTCGCTCGAATGGAAAGCGAAGTTAGAAGGGCTAAGGCCCAGGTTACCCTGCTCAAAATGCTCTACAAAGAAATGCAAGAGCAAAAGACTAAGGAAAAAGTTCAGGCTTGACAATAGATTTTCTGTAGTGTAGAATAAGCCCATCACCAAAGGAGAACGGTTATGCTGAACGATTTTGAGGATGTAAACCGGATTCTGGCCGAAATGCAAGACGAGGGGATTGTGGAGCCGATTGACGATCCAAATGTCCAGACCGATTTCTACGATTGGGCTGAGGTTGTGGGGGTTTCTGATGAAATCGAGCCTAATGTAAGGTTTTCTTGACGCAAAGCCTTGCCACTAAAAGACTTAGGGCGAGGCAGCGCGGCCCGCTGCGTCGTAAGTGCTTATCCGCCAACAGCTTACAGCAAAAATATTTTTCTCAAGATTTTGTGCTTGACAAGCCGATAATAGTAGTGTAGGATACGAGAAAGAAAGAGAGAGTGAAAGATGTTGAGTGATTGCTGTGGTGCTGTGATTCGTTGGCAGGACATTTGTTCACGTTGCAAGGAGCATTGTGAGCCTATGGAAGATAGTGATGATGGGTATGATGCTGCTCGTGATGCTTACAATATGGGCTATGGGCCTCCCGTTACTCGTCGTCAGCACGAAGAAGAAGAGATGCTTCGTGAAGAATACCGCCGAAATGGTTGGTAGGCTTGACAACTAAAGTTTTTGTGGTACACTGTCGATAACTAAGAAAGAGAGAAAAAGATGAGTCACCCTGACCCCCTGTTCGATCCCGATAACGCTTATGAGAATGATATGAACTACGACGATTACAACGATTTCTTCGACGAGGATAGTAGCAACTATCATCCCGATGCGGCTCACGAACTTTCTACGCATGTTGACCATGACGAAAATGAGGAAGATGATGTTTGGAATGATGATTATGATGATAGCATGGATGGGGATTTCGACAGTGCCATGCGAGATGCTGGATTTGGGACAGACGAGGATTATGGTTACTATGGGGAGGATTACTGATGCTTCATCGATTCTATGATATTAAGGTAGAGAACGAAAAGTTTGAGGAAATCGCCCTATCTCAAGAGTATGTTCTAGATGTGCCTACTTTTGGATATGATATGGACACTCCGATGGGGAGACAGGAGTATGTTGGGCGTATGCTCGACATTATCACTGCTGCTAGTGGGCTGAACGTGTGTTCATTCAGCACAGATAAACAGTTTGCTTGACGTAAAGCCTTGTCCCTAAAACACTTAGGGCGAGGCGGGCCGCACAAATTATTCCTAAGTCCTTATCTGGCAATGTTTTGCAGAAAGAAAAAGTATTTGATTTTCGGGCGGATTTGGTCGATAATATATCTAGGGATTGACAACCATAAGGAGATAGGGTATGATTGGGACTAAGGAAAAGGTTTTGTTTGGGATTTGTTTCGTGGCTGGTTGTGTGATGGCTGTTCTGATCTAAGGAGAGAAAGATGGATGGTTATATTTTATTTGCTTTAGGAGTAGTCTGTGGTATAATCGGATCGTATTTGATTAGTGATCTAGTTTTTGCCCCTACTATAGTGGATATAGAGAATGACGAAGACAGTCTTGGCTAATCCTTCGGATTCGGCTAGAGTGGCTGTAGTCAGTCAAATTGGGTGTCTTATAAGCAGTGGAAGTCTAAAATGCTACTGGACGTAGACCAGTATAGACACCTATTGACAATAGAAGTTTTAAGTGTAGAATAGAAGAAAAAGAAAGGAAAGAAAAATGAAGTGTGTTGTGACTCATACGGATACGTTTGGTGGTGAGGCTAACTATGGTTGGGTGAAGCGTTGGGAATTTGTTCCAAGGTACGATTCTCAGCGTAGTATCACCTATCAAGCCAAAAAGTTGGCCGGTATGACGGGTGTTAAGGCCGATACCTACGACTATGGCGATAGCCTTACTATTAAGCCCCGTGGATATAATCAAGTCATATTTGTTGACTTTGAGTAAATCTCGCCTTAAACCCTTTGTGTATAAGCACTTAGGGCGGGTGGGTGCCGCCGGATTTGACGTAACTCTTTATGCCGAAACACTTTATGTCGAAATATTTTTCTCAAGTTTTTTCTCTTGACAAGCCGATAATATATGGTAGAATTGAGTGCAAGAAGAAAGAGGATTAGAGATGAGTTGGAATGGTTATCGGATGGGTAGGGATATGTGGGGTAATGTGAAGCATGAGCATATCCATACTGGTTGGACTGTGACGTTTGACATGGATGGTAAGCGTTACTCGTGGAATCTTAGTGCTAGGTATCAGACTAAGGTTGACGTTGAATGTAGGGTATTTGAGAAGTATCCTACTGCTACTAATGTTCGTTGCAACAAGCACGTTTGTGAGGTTTGAAAGGAATATATGAGAAAGTTGACCAAGGTTGAGTTGGAAGATTTGGAGTTTGATGCTCAGTTGATGGGTTTTAGGGTTGTGTACCTGGAAAAGCCTCTTGACTGGAATCATTTTGTGTTGTATCATCTTATGCCACAGTTGACCTATGTTGGTCACTATAGAACCTTGAACGATGTTCGAATGGCTATGCAAGAACACTACAAACCAGCAGGAGTTTGAAATGGACGGTTATCAACTGATTGAGCAACTGAATGAGATTGTGAAGGATATGGTGCTGGTTCCTAATAGTTGGCTTCCTGAGAACTTCCAAGATCATCGAACTGATAGTGTGAGTTTGGCCGATTTGGAAAACAAGTGCGATAGTATGGAACGATGCGAAACCGACCACGAAGAAGAGAAACGAGAAAAGGCTCGTCGTGTTGAGTTGTATCGTGAGATGATACAGAATGGACAAGAGATATCCTATTTGATGAAGGGAAAATAAAATGTTGACATCATCTAATGTTCTAATTTCTTTATCTGAGATTGAAGTTTGTTTGATTATTGCTGGTTTGTATACTGTAAAAGGTAAACAAACTGATGAATCTTACAAGGTTTTTGTTCAACAATTAATTGACAAAGTAGCCAAAGCTCAAACCGAAGAGTTGTCCTAAACCCTTGCTACATAAGGACTTAGAGAGAAGGGGAGCCGCCGGGTTTAGCGTAAGTCTTTACCCACCAACACTTTACAACAAAAAAGATTTTTCTAAAGATTCCCTCTTGCATTTGCCGATAATAGATGATAGAATGGCAATACGAAAGAGAGGATAAATCATGGGTGCTAACGGAACCTATAACGGATACGCTAACTATCAGACTTGGAATGTTTGCTTGTGGATCGCCAACGACGAGATGTTGTATGATCTAGCAAAGCAGTGCGACTCCTACGCTCATTTCAAGATGTTGATTCGTGAAATTTTCGCTAGTGACGAGATTCGATTCGAGACTAAGGATGGCGTAGCCTGGAGTGATAGCAATGTGAACCTTGCTGAATTGAAAGAGTTCTGGACAGAAAATTTTTCTCAAGTCTGCTCTTGACAAACGCCGATAATAGATGTAGAATGGTTGCAGTTGAACGATTGGTTTTTCTAACGAAAGGGTTGATATGAACGATGTTGTTGTGATTGGTGGTATCTTTGCTGCGGTTTGTGCTGTTTCTTTGGTTTTTCTCTTCAATGCTGTTTACGGTGGGTCTAAGGCCAATCTGGCAAATGCTGCCGAGGGTCAGGTCTTCAACTTTACCTATGAGCAGCCATTGCATGGAACCCATGAGCGTTTTCTGGCTAAGGTTATCGGTAAGCAGACGCTTACTGCTGACCAGATTCGGAGACTGAACAGTAAGAGTCGCTATCGTGCAAACGATCCGGAGTTTATTCGTACTAATCATCTGGTGACTTGTCGCACTGCTGATGGTAAGGTGCGTAACTTCTATGCAGAGCGTGTGACTAACTGTCGCAAGCCTTTGCTGGCCGGTGCATTGTTCGGTAGCAGTGTCGCGGCCCGCCTCTTTTAGAGGCAGCGAATGCTGAAATAACGCCCAAACCCCTAAGTTGTTGCTACGGCAGCACTTAGGGCAAGGGGCGCCGCCCCGTTTGACGTAAGTCTTTGCTCACCAACATTTTACGACAAATCTTTTCGTCTAAAGTTTTTCTGCTTGACAGGCCGATAATAGTAGAGTAGAATAGCAGAACAAGAGGAGAAGAATAATGAGATATGCTATCGCAAACTGCACGAAAACCGTTAGTGAAGATGGTCAAGATTTGACTATGACCGGAGATAGTCTGGATGGTCGGCCATTCACTGTGAAAGTCAAGTTGGCAGATATGAACCGCTGGCTGAATGGAGAAATGATTCAGGTCGCGTTTCCATATCTGTCTGCTGATGAGCGTGAGGTATGTATGACGGGTATTGACAGCGTGGCTTGGGATGATATGTTTGGAGGAAGCGACGATGACTGAATACTGGTGGGCTGTTTGGAAAGATTGTAGACTCGTTGGATATGTAAAAGCATATTCAGAATACTCTGCTACACAAAAAGCAGAAAAAGAATATGGGTCACGGTTCTTTCTGGAACGAACAGCAGTAGGGCAAACAATGATAAATTGTGGAGATGGAGAAGATGGTTGACTATACAGACGATACTTTTTCTACGGTTGAAATGATAGCAAATGGAAAAGGGCTTGCTCTGGTTTGTCATTATCACTACGAGTTGCATAATGGCGATGAGGTGGTATACTGGTCGTACTACTTGCACGATATTCTAAAGTTTTTGAGGAACTATAAAAATGCCTAACTGGTGCCTGAATAAGTTGACCGTTTCCCATGCAGATAAGACTGCTATGGATAGGTTTGTGGAGTCTTACAATAAAGGAACTGTTTGTAATGAGTTTCTACCTATGCCAAGCGATATTGGCGATGGATGGTACGATTGGTGCGTAAACAACTGGGGAACAAAGTGGGATATTGGTGCGGACTTAGGAACAGAGAGAGAAGAGTTTCATGGTCTAAAGGCCACTGTGGTGGGCAATGAGGCTTGTTGTTCATTTGATAGTGCTTGGGCTCCTCCCATCGGATTATATGAAAAACTGGATGAGTTGGGCTATAAGGTTCATGCTAGTTATTTTGAGCCAGGAATGTGTTTTTGTGGAATATGGGCTGATGGATATGATAACTATATTGAGTATAAGAGTAAGGATATGATTCCTGTGGGAATCTGGAATGATTTTGATTGTGGGTCTTTCTTTGACGAAACGGTAGAAGCATAACGCTTCCTCGCTCTAAGTTCCTGTGCTATAAGGATTTAGGGCGAGTGGCCGCGGCCCGCTGCGTCGTAAGTCCTTATGACACAATAGCTTACAACAAAATAGATTTTTCCACAAGTTTTCCGCTTGACTGTGCCGATATATAGTGTAGAATAGCAGCACACAGGAGAAAAACGATGAAAACGGCAAACGGTAATGATAAGTTGGGTAAGGAAAACTGCATCGTTGTGAGCCGCCCCGTTGGCGATACTTGTCCGCCCGATTGTGATTTTTTGGGCAACGGGTGCTATGCTGAGGACTTGGAAAATATCTATCCCGGTGTGCGTCCTGCCGGTATGCAGAATCTTATCACGGAAAAAAATCGTATCCGTGCGATGCTGGTTGATGCTGTCAAGAAAAATAAAGATGTTCGCTGGCATGAGCGTGGCGACTACTTCAAGGATGGAAAACTCGATCATGAGTATGTAGATAATATCTTGTGGGCGTGTGAGAGTATTCTTGCCGATGGCGGTAGTCTGCCAACTATGTGGGCCTATACTCATATCTATGATGCTAGACTGTCTACGGAACTTGGCAAATACATAAATATGTATGCTAGTATCCATGATGGTGAAGATATGCGACAAGCAAAAGCCGCTGGTTTCAAACTGTTTGCATGGTGTGACAGTGATACTAAAATCGCCCCCAAGCGTCCGCGTGGTAAGGCTAAGGCCGCAGCATGGCGGGCAGAGTTGCCGAAACTGGTTGTGCTGGAAGGTGAGAAGTTTATCACTTGCCCGGAAATCCGTCGTGGTCGTGGGGTTGTAACTTGTACCGCAACCAAAAGCAGCGTACACTGTGACTTGTGCCCGCGTGGTTTGGCTAACGTGCTGTTTCCGTCACACTAGACCTAAAGCCTTGACCGTAAAGAACTTACGGCGAGGCGGGCCGCACAAACTGTGCCTAAGTCCTTGCAGCATAACGACTTAGGAATTATTGGAGTTTCTCTATTGCATTTGTCGATAAGATACTGTAGAATGTTGGCAAAGGAGAACAGAATGACCACTGCGTATGTTGGAAAATACGAAGATGCCGGAAGTCGCAATACGTTCTATAGACTCGACAATCGTCGATATGGCTTCAAGAGTTTTGGTAGTCAATCTTTAGCGAAGTTTGCTTATAGAGTTCAAAAACATTTGGCCGATAATAATTTGGCCCCCCGTGTTTATGGGGAAGTGGGACGCATAAGGGTTCCTGTTGACCAGTACGAAAACCTACTGAGCGATTGGGGTTATATTACAGAGATTGCTAGACCTATGTCATACTGCACTGAAGGATACTGTGATAATGATTGTAGTATGGATTCTGACTGTAAGAATAGTTATGATATGCAGTATGTAGTCAATGAATTAGAAAATCATGGGTTGAGTTATATTGACGCCCATCCGGGTAATTTCGGCTATATTCGTAGAAACAGAGTATGGCTTACAGTTGTGATAGATGTTGGTTATGAAAGTTTTGATGATTTTGATCATGAAATTTATGGACCTGATCCTATAAACACTTATGATGATGTTGATAATAGCGATATTTGTAACTGTAGCGTTTGCAGAAAATGGAGACACTAAAATGAAATACTATGTAAAATGTGGTAGTTTAGAGTTGATCTATAGTACCAGTAAGATTCCACGGGACGCTTGTAGAACAGTATTATGGGAGACTAATGAACATGACACTTTGGACGAATATTTTTATGTGGATGAGCGTGGTTTCAGGGATTATGCTAGTGCAGACCCTACTACCATCGTTATACCATCGAGCGAAATCTTGAAAGCCGAGGGTTGGAAAGTAAGCAAACGTAAAGAATGAACGCAAAGCCTTGACCGTAAAAGACTTACGGCAGGGCGGCGCCGCCGGGTTTGTTGTAAGTGCTTATGTAGCAATGACTTGCATCAAACAAAGATTTTTTCAAGATTAGCCTATTGACAAGCCGATAATAGAGTGTAGAATCGTGGCACAGGAGACGAAGATGTTTGCAACAAAGTTTATGGATCATGCGGCTTATGCTAAGAAGGTTAAGAAGATGACCTATTCTGAACTCCTTTTTACCATTAAAGATTGTAGGGAAGTTTTGAAAGCATGGCCGGATCAGCCTAACTATGGGTATTATTCTGATGAGATCTGCTACTGTGCGGATGAGATTCGCAGGCGACAAAAAATCTAAAGAATAGGGATTGACAGGTCGATAATAGAGTGTAGAATGAACGAGTAAGACAAAACAAACATTCGTGGGTCCATGCTCGGGACTAGATTAGGATAACCTATACGATAAACCCTACCTGAAAGACTGGTTTGGGTTGCTCAACGGGGTTATACGTTGGGATAGTATACTAATCTATGGGGGATAGCGTCCTCACCACGACCAATACAACCAGTAACCGTCGCCAAGAGCCAGATGAATCGGAACATGATGCTAGCAGTTCATCCGATTCTAGGGAGGTTTCCGTGGACGGTTTCCACCAGTTTTTACCTTGCTCCAAGGGTTAAAAATATCGGAGTATTGGTGGGCTAATAGGATAGGGGCGTAAAATATCCGCTGGTTTTGACACAAACCCTTGCATCGTAAGAACTTACGACGATGCGGGCGGGTCGAATCGAACGTAAGTACTTATCGTGCAACAACTTAGGATTTTTTAAAGAAAACGTATTGACAACGCCGATAATAGAGTGTAGAATAGGAACATACAAGACAACAAGATTAGCCAATGGAGGATGATATTCCCTCTGGTTTTGTTGTATCGGTCAACGCTGTTAGCCCGTGGCGTTGATTCTAAAATATAACGGCAACCGTACAAGTTGCGACAGCAACACAAACATTCGTGGGTCCATGCCTGGGACTAGATTAGGATAAGCCATTACGATAAGCCTCTGTCGAGGACACCAGAGAAAACAGAACGACAAGAGTTGACAGCGGGCTTATACGCTGTATAGTAATGCTAATCTATGGGGGATAGCGTCCTCACCACGACAAATACAACCAGTAACCGTTGCCTCTCCCTGTTGTCGGAAGTCATGACTCTGACCGAAAGGAGCGTGGGCGGTTTCCACTATCTTTTACCTGGCCCAAGGGTTCTTAATATCGGGTGATAGATTGGATTATAGGGATGGATCGTAAATGTCCCGCTGGTTTTCTTCTAAAGATTAGGTATTGACAGGTCGATAATAGGTGATAGAATATTGCTATGACTACAGAAGAAATCAAAAGACTAACTTACCTGTTTGAAAACGATCATGAAGAATATGGTCGTTTGTCTATGGTAAGACTGATTGATGGTGAAAGATATCTTTTCTTTGTTAAAGAGAATCTAGTAAGCATGATTCCGTATTTTATGGTTGAAAACCATGACTAAACAAGAAGCAACCATTAAAATTCTGAAAGTTTTGAAAAATGCCATGCTGATTGTGAATAAGCATAATCGTGATGAGGCATTGACTTTAGCAGAGGAATATGGTATAACGGCTAAAGAATTGATTGAGACTTGGGCCGACTTAGCAATGAGGGTATGATGACTAAAACCGAAAAAGAATTGTCAGAACTGAAAAATCTTGTGAAACACTTTTTAGAGGAGACTATGTATGTTCCTTTTAGGGCTGTTGACTGTGACCAGAATACTGTAGAAGATTTGTGGGAAAAACTGGCCGATGCTGTAGAGGAAAAGAAATGACCGTCAACGAACTTATTGAGCAGTTGAAAAACTATCCGAGCGATACTAGGGTATTGACTCTGGGATATGAAGGTGGATATAACGACATACAATTAGATCATGATGATGTTGTATTCAATGTAAAGCGTGGTGATGGGGCTTGGTATTATGGGCCTCACGAAAGTGCAAGATTTATTGATAATAGTGAGGGTTTTCCTTGTTTGATTATTAGGAGAGGAAAATAATGGAATGGATTAGTTTTTTTGATCGTCAACCAGAAAATGGTCAGGGTATCTGGTACTATGGGCCGATGATTGGTGTGTGGGCTGGAGAGTATAATTATTCACCAAACGATCCTGTTAGCCCGCATATCATGCACTGCCATGAATCATTCGGCGTTGTGGATAGGATGGATGCTCCGTGGTGGATGCCGGATGATGGTGTGATGGTTAGACCACAAAGACCGACGCAAGAATATCCATCTGATTATCCCTCTTGACGTAAAGCCTTGCTCCTAAAAGACTTAGGGCGAGGCGCCGCGGCCGGATTTCTCCTAAGTGCTTATCCAGCAACAACTTACATCAAAATAATTTTTCTAAAGACTACCCTTGACCTTTGTCGATAATAGAGTATACTGAAAGGGCAGATCAGACGAGGGCCGCTGGCAGAATGATATCAAAGAAGCCACGGTTAAATGCAAAGCCGAGTATGGCATAACCCGGTCTGTCTCTGCTAATCCTGCGGATTTGGTGGTCTTGGCGATAGTCAGCCAAATTATGGGGTACTTGACAAGAGAGATGCAATAAGGTAGAATGGTAGCATGAAAACAAAACCAATCCATAATGAGGTGCGATTCCATCTTGGTGGGGGAGCTAATTATCTCCATTGGCAAGTAAAAGTGATGTGTGGCAGAAAGCGGGTTGATGTGTATTATGTAGACCCGGCCGAGCATCAGTTAGAAATGGTTGGGTGCAAACTTGTCAACCGTCCCAATAAGGCTAAACAGGTATTTGAGGCTGGTGTGCATGATGTTAGTGGATGGGTAAAATGTGATAGGGTTGTGTTGACTGAAAAAACTCCAGTTGATGATCTTGAGAAGTTGTATTACAACCCGATACGCGATCCATATTGGAGACGAGAGAGTGATAGCAACGAGTTTGTTTGGGATAATAGCGAATATGCTACATTGATTACCAACAACAAACAAGTTTACGTTTTGGAGGAGAGAGTTTGACCTAAAGCCCTATGGCGTAAAGACTTACGCTAAAAAGGCCCGGCCGGGATCGTCGTAAGTCCTTATCCAGCAACACTTTATGACAAAAACAAAAAATCTTTGAGGGGACTCAAGTTCAGGGGTTGACAATGCCGATACTATACCTTAGAATGATAGAAACACGACGCAAGTGGCTGCCACGATGCCAACAACAGAAACCTTCATGGCAGACTTGACAAGTGGGTATCAGTAACGTATACTGGTACTGTAGTGATTGGAAAGTGTAACCTTTTGGAGAATGTAACCATGAAGAAGTTTAGTTTTGCTGTCGATATTGTTGCCGATGACCTTGATCGTGATGGTGTGGTCGATTCGATTCGTGAGTGTCTGAGCGGTAGCCTTCCCGGCGATGTTCATGCGAATGTCAAGGCCGGTGAGGTCAAGGCGTTCAGCGAGCAGGGCTACAAGGTTTGGCGTGCTAGGGTCACGGGCGTGACTGCCGAGCAGGCCGGTGATGCCCATGATGGCAAGATTGCCAAGGAGGAGGCGGTCGCCTGACTTGACCAAACTGGACTGTGCCAGTATAAATAGATTTTAGGCACAGTGCGGCGGGATAACTCCCGCGTAATGATGTCGGGCAATACCCGGCCTAGCAGAGTCTAACCAACTAATAACCAGCGTGGTTGCTGGGAAGGGGTCTGCTGCTAGTATATTACCGATGGTAAAGTGGCTCCACCATCAACCGCATACCCCGCACGGGACGCCGTGGCGGGATTGCGGCATTGAAGTACACGCTGCCGTGGCCGAGTAGATTAGGCATCAACCTTCTAAGTTGATTTACGTGGGTGCAATTCCTACCGGCAGTATTAAATTTCCATGATCTAACTCCCAGTGATGATTGGGACATAATGCAATAAGGTTGTTGATATTATTTATTTCTCCTACCGTTGCCGTCTTAGGAAAAGATGATATTGCTTTGATATGACATACTTCAAAATGCTTATCGTATCCACAAACCATGCAACATTCTGGCTTTCCAGATAGTTTGTATATTCTTCTGGAAAGATTTCTGATTCTAGAATTTTTTTGATACTTACGGGCCTTAATTGCATCTCCATAAGTAATTGAATCCCAATCCCTATTCATAGGATTACAATTTGTACAAAATTTTCTTCTAAAAAATCCTGTCTCTTTCCCACACAATGAACAGTAATTAATTTGTTTTTTTCGCTTGGGTATTTTATTAGTGGTTTTGGCCGCACAGGATCTTGAACAAAATTTAGGATTATTAGTGTGTTTATTACAGCACTTGCATTTAATCATATAAGTCTTTCTTAATCGAAAATGAAACCACTTCTATATACACCAAAACATATTCGATTGTAAGTTTTTGTCAGCAAAGGACTTGCATCAAAATCCCGCGGCCCGGTTTGCTCTAAGTCCTTATTTCTCAACCACTTAGGATTTTCTCAAGTTTGATTTGACTGTACGCCGATAATATGGTATGATGACTAGACGCAAAGGAGAGCGAATGATTCAATGGATCGGGGTGCTGGTGGCACTCTTGGGATTGGCATATACTGGTGTAAAAGATTATCAAAAGGGCGACATAAAACTTCCTAAACTTCCACAAAAACAGTTGACAAAACCGGTTTATCCGATACAATACTGTTTAATGGCTTACGACCCTAATATTGACAAGATTTTTTACTTACACGAAAACGGACAATGGTTTGACTATGCACCACCTCAACGACGATACTCAACGCAACCGCAAAATTATCAAAATCAAGGTCAAGCAACCGTGGGAACTGCCTACGGGACACAGGCAGGATCGCAAGGATACGTCTATGGACAACAGACCCAAGCGACAGCGAACCCGTCGAGATATTGACAGGGGGTGGCGACAAGAGTATGATATGTAATATGACGGGGAATAGAGAAGTCTAGCCGTTCTCGTCGGTCTCATAAGCCGAAGATCGTGGGTGCGAATCCCACTTCCCCTACTTGTCGTGTCTACCCATGTGGATAGAGCGATCTTGACTCGTCAGAAATGGCGAGTCTTGTAGTGCCCGCATAGTATAATGGTAATACAGTTGATTTGTAATCATCTAATACTAGTTCGATTCTAGTTGTGGGCTCTCCGGGGTAGTGTAACGGTAGCACTAGAGATTTTGGTTCTCTTTGTCTGGGTTCAAATCCTAGCCCCGGAACTTTTACGAAGGTAGCATAATGGTAGTGCCGCAAACTGTTAATTTGCTCTGTGTAGGTTCGACTCCTACCCTTCGTGTTTTGGAATCTTGGCCGAGCGGTTTAAGGCAGCGGTTTACTAAACCGCCGAGGGTTAAAATCCTCCGGGGGTTCGAATCCCTCAGATTCCGTTAGGTGAGTTTCCAGAGCGGCAAATGGGCCTGACTGTAGATCAGGTGCTTCGGCTTCGGGGGTTCGAGTCCCTCACTCACCACTAAGTTGTTGGTATTAAAAGACTTAGGACAATTTAGGCGGGTCGATTTTATCATAAGTACTTATATATCAACGATTTAAGATTTTTTCAAGTTGGGCCTTGACTCTTGACGATATATGAAGTATGATTGGTAGACACAACACGGGGCGTAAGGTAAGCCGGTTGCATCCGACACTCTTATAAGGTGTTCATAGGTACGTTCGACTCGTACACGCCCTACTCGGAGGCTGACGATTGAGTTACGATGGCTGGCCCTGTAGTATAATTGGCTAGTACGCTGGCCTTTCACGCCGGAGAACCGGGATCGTACCCCGGCAGGGTCAAATTAGTTTGTTCTAGATTATCAAACTCCCAATGACAGTTAGGACATAAAGCAATGAGATTGTCTGGATGGTTGATAATAGAGATTAAAGTACTATCAGGAAAAGAAGAAATGGGCTTGATATGACACGCCTCTACATGTTTATCGTACCCGCATTTTTGACATCTCGATTCTTTTAGAGAAGACCTAGCTCGACCACGAACAATATTGAATGCAGCACTCTGTCCATATTTACTTCTGTAGTGTAGTATATCTGCGAGTGTTTCATATTTTTGTTGACTAATATTCGAACAGGATTGACAAGATGCTGACTTTTTGGTCTTTCTCTTTCCGCAGGAACAGGTGTTGTATTGACCTTTTATTGTTTGTTGGTTGCAGCATTTTTTGCAATAACTTTTAAGATACACATATCCTTTATCTTTACGAATATGGTATTCAGTACTGGGTTTGTTTTGCTGACATCTTGGGCAAATTTTATTTTTGGGTAACATTGATCTCTCCTTTTCGAACCTATGATATAGTACACCGTTTGGGTTCGAAGACAAGAAAAAATTTTTAAAGGTATTGACGACGATGTGACGATCTAGTAGAATAAGCATCTGTATGGGCTCGAAGCATTAGTAGTGATGCAATAGACTTTTAATCTATCGAATGGGGTGCAAGTCCCTGCGGGCCTACTTGACAAGTTTGATTGGTTGGTGTATAGTGTGTCTAAGGAGAGAAGAAATGAGTAGTGAACAGTACGAATACGAATATCACGATGTTGCCGAGGACGCAGACTATATTGACCAAGAAGATTCTGTCTACTATAATGATGGTAGTGATGAACCTTGGGCTGGTCTTGATGAAGAAGATGATGAGGGTTGGGACAACTACTATCACAACATAGCCGACGAGATCGATGACTGATCTTCTCTTCTGAACGGATGCGACTTGGTGGGACAAGTATTATCTTTTCTTTATTCTTTTCTTTCTAGTACGTTCGAATCGTACCATCCGTTTTTATGAATTATATGCGCCAAGAGCTTGATGATTTTCGTCGCACTGCTGACGGCAAGGTAATTCAAGGTGCCAGCCATACTTGTAGGGTATTAAATCACAAATCAAGAAACAAAGTTATAATCAAAGCAGTTTGTGATTTGCGTAAGATAAGCGATCAGTTTGATAGTATTGCTTGTTGTGGCGTGAGTGGACTAATGGTTGTTCCTCAGATTGCAGAATTGCTTGACAAGCATATTTTAGTAATCCGCAAAGAGAATGAGCGATGCTACAGTGATTTTCCTATGGAAGGGGTTACTCCATTTAGGTATATTATTATAGATGATCTAGTATGTTCTGGGTATACTATTCAACATATTAAATCTACGATTTATGAGGACTGTCCCAAAGCACAGTGCGTAGGAGTATATTGCTATATGCCAGAAGAGTGTGCATATAACGAAGATAATATTGCTATGTTCAAAAAAGATTTTGGTACATATCTCCTAAACCCAAGAAAGACAAAGACTTAGAACAAATCCGCGGGCCCCGGTTTGCCATAAGTTCTTATGCAGCAACGACTTACAGCAACAAAATTTTTTCTAAAGGAGGGGGCTTGACACGGTCGATAATAGTGGTATACTTGGCGTATCGAAGTTAGAAGTTATCACAAGCACGAAGGAGTTGATTATGCCCGCTATGGTTGAAAAGATGATGTTTGTTGGTGCTACCCCTTGGCACGGTGAGGGTACGCAGTTGGAGGAGAACCCGTCGATCAGCGAGGCCATCGTTGCCGCTGGTTTGGATTGGGAGGTCGGTACGAAGCCGTTGTTTACGGCCGAAGGCGAGGAGGTCAACGCCAAGGCGACTTTCCGCAAGACCGACAACCGTGTTCTCGGAGTTGTGGGGCCGCGTTATACGCCGCTCCAGAATCAGGATGCGTTCGATTGGTTCCAGCCTTTTCTCGACGCTGGCGAGTGCCAACTGCACACTGCTGGTTCGCTCAGTGAGGGCGAGAAGGTTTGGGTGCTGGCTCAACTCAACCGCGACAATTGCGAGATTGTCAAGGGTGACGAGGTGAGCAAGTTTATCCTGCTGAGTAACAGCCACGACGGTACAACGTCGATCCGCGTCGGATATACTCCGATCCGCGTGGTCTGCGTAAACACCCTCGCCGCTGCTCACTCCAGCAAGGAAAGTTCGCTGATTCGGATTCGTCACACCCGCTCCAGCAAGACCAATCTGGAGAACGTGCGTGACATCATGGACAATATCAATGCACAGTTTGAGGCGACTGCGGAACAGTATCGGTTCCTCGCGTCTAAGGATTTCAACCAGAACGACGTTCGCAAGTATGTCAAGGTGCTGCTCGGGATCGACAAGACCCCGGACGAGGACATCAAGACTCGTACTCGCAACATCATGGACGAGATTCTTACGCTCGTCGAAGGCCCGAAGCAGAGTGCGGTCGGGGTTCGTGGAACGTGGTGGGCTGCCTACAACGGTTTCAACGAATACCTGAACTACACGAAGGGTCGCACGGTGAGCAATCGCCTTGACTCTCTCTGGTTCGGCCAGAACGGGGTGGATAACCTCAAGGCTCTCAACACCGCCGTGGAGTTCGCCAACGCGGTGTAAACCACTCTCCTTTCGTGGCGTGGCTGGGGAGGCCGTCCCTCGTAAGAGGGGCGGCTTCCTCTATTTGCGGATAATGTACGATGACATAAGTACTTATCACCAAAGGACTTACGACAAACCGGGCGGCGAAATTTAGTCCTAAGTTTAGTAATCACAACGACTTATGAAAAATTTCTAATGGACAAGGGGGCCGATTGACGATACAATGGATGGGAGTGAGACGTAAGTGTATGGTGGGAAAGAGTTTAGGATAAAATAGTAATAACTCAATTTGTCCCTCCTAATCCGGCCGGATTGCCGGTCATGCTGATAGTCAGCCAGAATTTGTAAGTATTATCAGACCTTATGATTCGTAAAGTCTTATATACCAGTCACTTGCATCAAATAGTAACGTGTGGTATACTAGGGTGTAAGGTGTGAGTATCTGTATAGATAATAATCTAATGAGAATGGTTCTCAAATTATTTATTTCGATAGTCTCACCTAATCCTGCGGATTTGGCGGTCTTAGTGATAGTCAGTTGAAATCAGGGGTATAATAAGATACAGTCTAAGGAATTGTATCATGAATATACTAGAACCTCCGCCTAATTTCTGGAAGTATATGATACTTTTTATTTGGGTTCAATTTCTACTTTGGTATGGGCCATAATTATGCAGAAAGAAAAATTTGATTGTTTCTCTTATGTTCATGGGCATAAAAATGCTCAAGAAATAGTAACTGATCTTAATGGAATGAAAAGTGCTGAGAGTGATCCTTTCTATATTCAGTATGATAGGAATAAGGATTATAGTGGGGATGATAGTTATTGTATTAGGGGAAGTGTTACCGAAAAAGATTGGGATGAATTAGATTTGTCTAGTGACTTTATGAGGATTTAATAATGAAAATAGTGACCATTAAAATGGAATTGGTAATTGACGAGGATATTACCGATCTTGATAAGATTGCTGATTATCTGAATAATAAACTATATACTGATCCTGAATTCTTTGGAGATTTTGGATCTGAGAATATAGATTCTATTGATAATGAGGACGGAACTCCTATTTATGACCAACAATACGGGTGGGATAATGATACAAGTAAACGATAAGAATCGTGAAAAAATTCTTGACCAATATGCTGAGAGTGTTCTTGATGGTATGGACTTTCAGAGTCTATGGGAATTAGCCTATAATAATATAAGAGATAGTAAAGACCTTATGGAAAATGAGGCTCTTGAAAATGAGATACTAGAATTATATCCAGAAATTTTGGAAAACTAATGCAAAAAAGTGCTACTGTTGCTGTTATTAATAGGGACAAAAAAATTCTTATACTAGAGCGTGGTTCTACTGCTCCGTGGATGCCCGGCAGATATTGTTTGCCTGGTGGAAAAGTTGAGCAGAATGAGGGGTTGGTAGATTGTGCATCAAGAGAATTGGGTGAAGAAACTGGCATATTTATTGTTGATTCTAATATTTTAGCCCCGTATAATATATCTTATAGTTCTGGCTACAATAAAATTGTTTTCCTAATTTCTATTGCTGATCCTGTTGTAACTCTGAATTGGGAGCATGATAGTTACGCCTGGGTGAGTCGTGAGGAATCAACGCTATACAATCTGGTTCCTGGTACAAAGGCCGCTATTAAAGTTCTTAGTGGTCGTGGGCTGATGATCTAAATTCTTTATTCTCAAAGCGTTGTGGACTGGTGTGGGTGTGGTACAATTAGCTATGTGACGGGTGAGATATTCTGGGTTGGGTGTGTAAATCATCATACACTACGATAGTGAATATGTCAAGGTGCTGGAATCTAGATTCTTAGATACAC
>Ga0172367_10004076_pt1 | contig 18435 bp, 11 predicted proteins | sample Lak10m_FD_114542 | JGI IMG/M metagenome (GOLD analysis project Ga0172367, IMG submission 114542) | Freshwater microbial communities from Kabuno Bay, South-Kivu, Congo - kab_022012_10m | ecosystem: Environmental > Aquatic > Freshwater > Lake | place: Democratic Republic of the Congo: South-Kivu...
GGCCGACGAGCAGGAAAAAAAATGGCCATGAGGCCGTCGTTGATCCAGAGGAGCAGACTTTTTTCCAGTGATCAGTCTGCCAATCCCAACCGGAGGCGAGTGCCCAAGGTATTCGAATATGCGTCGGCCAAAGGCGAGTTGGCGAGCACCATGGCCGTTAGTGCGGCAAGCAGCAATAGCAACCCGGCCCCGACTTCGGAGCGGATCGGGTTCAAAGTCGAGTCATAAGGCGATTGGAGTCGGGTCGAACTGAGAGAGTTCCCGGACAGGAGATTTTTTTATCCTGTCTTGAGCCTTGGGTCTAGTACAAAGAATTATGTATTTGGTTGAGGAGAAGACGCTTCCACTCTAGGCTCCGGTCTCGTCCACAACCAGATCGCAATGGCGGCGAGCAGTACGCCCACGCCAAATGTCCAGGGGTTGACCCCGCGCCATACTATCAAAATCACCCAGCTGATCATCATGCCGGCGGCCGCGAGGTATTTACCGCGTCGACTGACACGCTTGCCGTCATCCCAGTCGCGCAGGGCGCGGCCGTACTTCGGATGAGCAAGCAGTTTCGCGCGCCACACGGGAGATCCTTTGCCGAGTGCCCAAGCCCCGACGAGAAGAAATACGGTGGTGGGCATCAGCGGAATGAATGCATTGATGATGCCGATACCGACGCTAACGAAGCCCAGAATTCTCCAGATGACGAGAGGCATGATAGGGGGCGAGCAGGGGCGCGATTAACGCCGCCGCTCGATTTTCTCGAACACGAACATGCCAATGAGCATCGCGGCGACGAAGGCCAGTGCTTTGGGTACTCCCGCTGCCATCGATACCAGCGCGGGGCCTGGACAAAAGCCAGCCAAACCCCAGCCGACGCCAAAGAGTAAAGCGCCGCCAACGAGACGAGGGTCAATCGCTGTGGAGGAAGGCCACTGGATGGCATCGCCGAAAAAATCTTTGGCACGATGTCTAGCAAAAGCGAAAGCGAAAACTCCAACGAGAATCGCTCCGCCCATGACGAAGGCGAGAGAAGGATCCCAGTTGCCGCTGAGATTTAAAAACCCAATGACCTTAGCCGGATTGGTCATGCCCGAAACGATGAGGCCCAGGCCGAACAACAACCCCACCCCGAATTCGCTGAGGCGCCGTATCACGACACCACTCCGAGCTGTCGTAGGACATACACCGTGACAAAGCCGGCGCCCATGAATGTCAGGGTGGCGATGAGGGATCTCGGTGACAACCGAGAGAGACCACAAACACCATGGCCGCTTGTACAGCCGGAACCGATTCGAGTCCCGAGGCCGACCAGGACTCCGGCGAGGATCACGGTGACCCAACTCGCCTCGACTCGCGCTTGCGGTAACCCGGTCGAAACTCCATAGAGCAATGGGGCTACGAAAAGACCCAATACGAACGAAAGTCTCCAAGACGTATCGCCCGCGCGGGGTCGCAGTAGGCCGCCCACGATACCGCTGATACCAAGGATGCGCCCGTTGATCAAAATGAACAGCGCCGACGCGAGCCCCAGCATCAAGCCGCCCGCGAGGGCGGTCCAAGGGGTGAATGAAGCCCAATCGATGGTCATGGGAATCATCCGGCAATCGCCACGTCTTCGTGGCCGGCGTTACGAGCGTAAATCTCTCGAGGATCGAAAGCGGGGTTTTCGAGCAGTGCGCGTTGTTCCGCCAAAATGCGGCGGCGCTCGTGGGTTCTTTGGCTCATGTTGGCATGCCAGCGACGCTCGGATGCCGAGAGCTTCGACGGGTCGGCATACTTGAGAAGTTGATCCATCCGCGCGAAGCAAGCGTCGATCTGGTTAGGCAACCACGAAGTGATGGGCGTGCCGCCTGTCGCGGTCGCGTGCCGTGTATGGGAAAGGATATATTTTTGGACAAACTGCCAGTGCCCGATCCGGAAGAGCGTAATCTGCTCGACGCAGGCGGCAGCGATCAATGCCACGCTAGGTTCCGACGCTACGAACTTGTCGAGTTCGACGGCATCCCGATCTTTTCGGACATCTTCGAACCACTTCTGGACGACCGGCGGGCGATACTGTCTTAAGTCACGAAGATAGTCGGTGAGATCGTTCGTAGGATAAGTGTCGTCAATACCGAGAAGGATATCGCAGGCGGGGACGATGTCGTCTTGAGCTCCCGTCTGGCCGCGGAACTGCATCGGTTTTTCACCGAATTTTTTGACGCCCTGATACACCACCCCCGGCCCGAACAGGGCCTCGTTGCCGGTGATGCCCATAATGAAGACGCGGAAGTCGTTGTAACGCTCGGGACGACTCGCACGCCACATCTCGCGGCGTGAGCGATTGATATGCTCGAGGGCTCTCAGCAAGCGTTGCCAGGGCCCAGCCGGATTTTCAGATTCGCCACCGAGTTGCGCATCGCGTAGCACATCTTGGAAGGCGCCGAGGAGCGCTGCGGTGTGCTGGTTGATCTGCACGTGCAGCATGATGAAGCCAGTCTCATCGCTCGTGCCGCTGAAGCGACAGGCCATCTCGAGATTTTTCCAGTGCCAGAGATCTTCGCCGTGCAGGGTGGAGTCGCGATGCACGAAGTTCCCGAGTGAGTAGGAATGGTGATAGTCGAGCCAGGGCGGCATACCGAGCGCATCGGCGGCCATGACGAGAGGCTGTGCAAGTGCCGCGGGCAGTACGTTACGTGCTTTGCCATATGCACCTCCGGCTTGAGTGCCGTGATGTGCAGATTCGAGCAGATAAGCGCTCGTCAGAAAGCCATAACCTCTGAACAGAGCTTGTACGAGTCGCGATGCCTCGCGATCGTTTAGTAACCGAGTTTGAGAGGCTGTGACCACTCGTGACACGTCATCGACAAGATTGGGAAGTTGCGCTACGCGCTCGGCGATCAGGCCGGGAGTACCGAGTACGCCTTTGCGTCCCGTCTCAACATCAAGCCACACCGGCATATCGTCGAGCAGCGACTGAACGGGCCCGAAGGGGTCAGGCAGGCGAACCAACGGACTCCGTTGCGGTAAGAAGCCGTGTTTTCTTCCGATACGAAAGATACCGTCGTCATAACGGTCTTCCTGCTCGATCAGGCAGGGCGAGCGACTCATTCGGAGATAACTCCTGACATTACTTCAAGGCGGCAAGCTTACTGCGCAGCTCCCCAATCAGCGACTGTTTATAGAAGTCGCTGGTCTGCGCGGAGGCCTCATCTAGAAAGGCTCGTAACTGTTGAGGATCCTGGGGTGTGGGGCACCCCTCGAAACGACCTTGCATGACCCACATGGGGTATCCCACGAGGCCGGCAAATCGTCCGAACAGTGCTGAACGATGGACGAGCTCAGCCGCTCGGCAGACATCTTTGCGAGCCTTATTCAAACCTTCGAGATGTAGGTAACCGATGACGAACAAGGCTTGCGGGTAATCGGCCGCGACAGCAGCCTCTCGATGCGGCACGCCTTTCTCGCCCTGACCGGAGTAGCCATACACACGACCGAGTTGATAGCGCAGTCTCGGGTTGGACGGGTCGCGCGAAACAGCGAGCTCACAGGCCTCGATGGCTGCGGGCAGGTCAATGTCGCTTCTCTCTACACCGGGGGCGACCCGTAATGGGTCGTCGGGATGAGCCGTGAGTCGGTCACAGCCCGTGACGGCCTGCGAGTAACGCGAGGCGTCGAACTTGAGCGTCGCGGCATTGCCGAGATCGATCGATGCGATGACGAGTGAAGTAATGATTGCGTAGCGGATCATGAGGTAGAGCCTATAACAAAAAGGGCCGGCAAATGCCGGCCCTCTTCGTTTCCGCTGGTTTGCAGAATGATCAGAACGAGTAGCTGACCTCGACACCGAAGGTGCGACCCTTACGGAGTGCAGCGAACAGGCCACGAGGCGTACCGAGGTCTGAGCCCGCCGGAGCGATACCGGCCAAACCGCGTGCACCCGACCCGTAACGCAGGTCGAACCAACGTGTGGCGAGCGGGATCGTATCTTCGTCGGTGAGGTTGCGACCATAGGCCGTGATCGACCAGTCCTCGCTCTTCACACCGAAGCGCAGGCCCAGCATGTTCGTATCACCGGTTTCGGCGAGGTTGTGAACCTGCACGAACTTACTTCCTTCGTGAGTGAACGTACCCGAAGCCACGAAGCTCAGGCTGTCCGACATCGGACGCTCGTACGTGAGTACGACGTTGCCTTGCGTTTCTGGGGCAAGCGGCAATCGGCGACCTGCGAGGCTGCAGAGCGGTGATCCGAAGAACGACGGCTGATAAGCGACGCCACCTGAATTCAGCACGTACTCAAAGTCGTCACAGCCCTGCTTGAATTCCGCATTCGAGTACGCGAGCGCCACGGTACCGGTGAGGTACTGGGTGATGGCTGCAGTGACTTCTACCTCAAGACCCGTGGTCTCCGCCTTCGCTTGGTTGACAGCGATAGAGGTAACCGCGCCCCCACCACTCGCTGCAGGCAGCGCCTGCGTGACCTGCACGTCCTTCGAGTCGATGTAATAGGCGGCTGCGTTGAAGCGCACGCGACCGTCCATCAAGGTGCTCTTGATACCGAGCTCAAGGTTATTAGAGGTTTCCTGATCGTAGGTTGGACGACCGATGGAGGCACCGGCCGAGCCGTTGATGCCACCCGGACGTACGCCCTTGGCGAGGATGCCGTACAGCAACACATCGTCAGACAACCGGTAGTCGACCGTGAACCGGGGCGTGGTGTCCTTGTAGCCACCCTCGACATACAGCGACTGCGCTCCGGCCGCATTGAACTCACGACGACTCTTGATCTCCGTGAAACGGCGAACTTCGAGCGTGGCCGAGAGCTGTTCAGTCAAGTCGTAAGATACCGATGCGAAAGACGCGCGGTTTTCGATGCCCGTAACGTTGGCGCTGGCATTGATCACACCGAACTCAGGACTCGCGTAGGTGAGATCCTTCTCGGCATCCTTGATGTTGTAATAGTACGCGCCAACGGTGTACCGGAATCGCGCGTCCTCAGGCGAGGACATTTTAAGTTCCGTCGACCACTCACGACGATCGTTGCGGTTGGTATTGGCGAACGCCGGCTCCAAGGTGGGAAGCGGTGGGCCAAAGAATACAAAAGCTTCCGAGTGATCGGAGTCGGTGCCGAAGCGATCGTGGTTGGTGCGGTAGCCCGAGAGCGATCGAACCGTCGCACCGGTCGGCATATCCCACTCAACGCTAAAGCTCGAGAAGGTTTCTTTAGCTTCAACACCGTCGAACGCCGTGCCGTCACGGAACGAGGTATTCGGAAAGCGAGCGGTGGGTCCGATGGCATCCGTATTCAGCCAGATCCCATCAGGGCGAGCCGGGATGGCGCCGCAGAAGTACTGATTGGTGTTGTTAATCGGAGCGAACTGACCTGAGGCAGGAGACGTCGCGACGGCGCCAGTGGCGGCATTAAGCCCGCGATAGCCTGCAGAGCGGAAGCCCGGTTTGCAGTTATTCAGATTGGCGCCCTGAAGAAACAGCGCCAGCGGACCATCGTCCTGTTGCCGATACTGCACGAAGGCGCGCATCGTCAGGTCTTCGGTCGGCGTCAGCACGAACGTAGCGTTGAACGTTTTGTCCTGCTCATTGCCCACGACATTGCCTGTGGCTTGGTTCGTGTATTCGCCGTCGTAATTGTTGATGCGAGCACCGAAGCGGGCCGTGAGGATACCTTCGGCGATCGGGCCATCGACGTTGAGCGATGCACGACGCTCGCCGAACTTGCCCGCGGTCGCCTTGACCGTACCGCCCCACTCATCACCACGCGGATCGCGGGTCACGAAGTTGATGGCACCGGCATAAGTGTTACGTCCGTAGAGCGCACTTTGCGGACCCTTGACGACTTCCACGCGCTGCAGCATGTCGAAATCGAGCGCTTGAATGTCGCCGTTGTAGTACACGCCGTCGATGAAGTAGGCCGTACCCGACTCGACACCGAACTGCACGTTGGCGAGGACGTTGCCCTGGCCACGGATGACCGGGCGATCGTTCTGACGGCCGAAGGCCTGCGAGAAGCTGAGGCCCGGCGAGAAGTCGGCGAGCGAGTTGAGGTCGGTGATACCGCGCTGCGTGATCGCTTCGTTGGTGAACGCTGTGACGGAGATCGGAGCATCCTGGAGGGACTCTTCGACCTTACGAGCGGTAACGACCACTTCTTCGAGCGCGAGGCTGGAGTCTTGAGCCCAAGTCGGTCCTGCAAACCCTGCGGCACCGATGGCGGCCCCAACGGCACAATGAATCAACTTTGAATACTTGGATGACATGCCTGTCCCCTAATTAAAGAGTAGAACCTGCGAAGGGTACCGGAAGTTTTGGGATTTTGGGTAAGGTATCTGTACCAAAACATAGCGATTGTTGTAAAAATACGACAACAACGTTGAGCAGGTAAACTCTAGCGATGAGTCGAGGGAAGATCGTCGTGGTCGGGAGCAGCAACACGGACATGGTCGTCCGCCTTCGGCGGCTTCCGGCTCCCGGCGAAACCTTACTCGGTGAAACGTTTGCCATGCTGTCCGGCGGCAAAGGCGCCAATCAGGCTGTTGCGGCGAGTCGGGCGGGCGGTCGAGTCAGTTTCATCGGCCGAGTGGGCCGTGATGATTTGGGCGATCGAGCGCTGTCGGGGCTGGTCAAAGAAGGCATCGATGTACAGGGCGTCTCGCGAGATGTTTCCGCGCCTTCTGGTGTCGCGCTGATCTGGGTATCGGCAGCCGGCGAAAACAGTATTGCAGTATCGCCGGGCGCCAATGGGCGCCTCGCCTCGAAACATATTACGCAGGCCGCCAAAGTATTTTCGCAAGCTTCCGTGGTGTTGCTACAGCTCGAGACCCCTCTTTCTTCGGTCCGCGTAGCTGCCCGCCTCGCGAACCAAGTGGGTGCCTGCGTAATCCTCAATCCCGCACCGGCGATGCGATTACCCCGGGAGCTTCTAAGAAATATAGCAGTCCTGACGCCGAACGAATCTGAAGCCGAGTCGCTGACTGGAATACGGGTCACCGATGACGCGAGTGCGGCCCGTGCGGCTCGGCGACTTCATGAGCAGGGCGTCGAGACAGTGATCATTACGCTCGGCTCGCGAGGCGCCTATGTTTCGAGCCATTCGGTGACCGAAAGAATCGCCGGACTCAAGGTCAAAGCGGTCGATACCACGGGTGCCGGTGACGTCTTCAACGGCGCACTGGCGGTAGCGCTCGCCGAAGGGCGTGCGCTGCGACAGGCCGTCCGATTTGCGAATGTCGCCGCTGCGCGGTCGGTTACTCGACGCGGAGCTCAACCCTCAGCGCCCATTCGATCCGAGATCCTTCGGTATCTGGCGACTCGCACGCGCGGTCCCGCACGGCGATAGACATCACCAATCGTTAGGATCGAGAAAATCGATTTAACGATTGGCGAATCGACGCGCATTCTGTCGCCATCGAAAAAACCCGAGGAGGGTTGTCATGGGTTATTCAATCGTTTCCATGGTCGCTTCAGCGGTATTGGTTGCTTCGGCGGCGGTGCATGCGGCGCCGGCTGAGATGGCCGGCAACGCGGCGGCCAACAAGTTCTGGTGGCCTGAGAAATTGGATCTGCGTCCCCTGCGTCAGCACGGCACGGCGTCCAATCCGATGGGCGAGAACTTCAACTACGCCGAAGAGTTCAAGAAGCTCGATCTCAACGCTGTCAAAAAAGACATCGAAGCGTTGATGACGAACTCGCAGCCCTGGTGGCCTGCGGACTACGGCCACTACGGTCCGTTCTTCATTCGTATGGCTTGGCACAGCGCGGGTACCTATCGTTTGGGCGACGGTCGTGGCGGTTCCGATGGCGGTCAGATCCGTTTCAATCCGCTCAATAGCTGGCCCGACAACGTCAACCTCGACAAGGCGCGCCGTCTGCTGTGGCCGATCAAGCAAAAATACGGTAGTGCGCTGTCTTGGGCAGACCTCATGGTTCTGACCGGAAATGTGGCGCTCGAGTCGATGGGGTTCAAGACCTTCGGTTTTGCCGGCGGCCGCGTGGACGATTGGGAAGCGGATCTCACCTACTGGGGCCCTGAGGGCAAGTTCCTCGCCGACGAGCGTCACAGCGGAGACCGTAAATTGCAGAACCCGCTCGCCGCCGTGCAGATGGGTCTGATTTATGTGAACCCGGAAGGTCCGAACGGCAAGCCGGATCCGATTGCTGCGGCCCGCGACATTCGCGAAACCTTTGGCCGCATGGCGATGAACGACGAAGAGACTGTTGCCCTCATCGCAGGGGGTCACACCTTCGGTAAGGCACACGGTGCTCACGATCCTTCGAAGTGCGTCGGTGCGGAACCTGCGGCGAACGATGTGACGGCGCAGGGTTTCGGTTGGAAGAACAAGTGCGGTACCGGCAAGGGAGTCGATACGGTGACGAGCGGCCTCGAGGGCGCTTGGTCGGCTAACCCGATTGCGTGGACGACGCAGTACCTCGATAACCTCTTCACCTTCGAGTGGGAACAGACCCGTAGCCCGGGTGGTGCTATTCAGTGGGTGCCGACGGACAAGGGTGCCTGGAACCTCGTTCCGGATGCTCACGATCCGACTAAGCGTCATCCGCCGATCATGTTCACGACGGACTTGTCGCTGAAGTTCGATCCGGAATATCGCAAGATCTCCGAGCGCTTCCGCAAGAACCCGGATCAGTACGCCGACGCATTCGCGCGTGCCTGGTTCAAGCTGACGCATCGTGATCTCGGTCCCCGCACCCGTTACTTGGGTTCGCAGGCTCCCGCTGAAGTGCTCGTATGGCAGGACCCGATTCCGACGGTCAATCATCCGTTGGTCGATGCCAATGACATTGCGCAGCTGAAGTCGCGTATCGCAGCCTCGGGTCTCGGCACGGCCGAGCTCGTTCGTACGGCCTGGGCCTCCGCCTCGACGTTCCGTGGAACCGACATGCGTGGTGGTGCCAACGGCGCCCGAGTTCGTCTCGATCCGCAGAACACTTGGACGGTGAATGATCCAGCTGAATTGTCGAAAGTGCTCAAGCAACTCGAAGGCATTCAGCAGGAGTTCAACCGGGCTCAAAAGGGCGGCAAGAGGATTTCGACCGCCGATCTGATCGTGTTGGGCGGTATGGTCGCTGTGGAGCAGGCCGCGAAGCGTGCGGGCGTCGAAGTCTCGGTGCCCTTCACGCCGGGTCGTATGGACGCCTCGCAAGCGCAGACGGATGTTGCCTCGTTCCGTCCGCTCGAGCCGACGGCCGATGGCTTCCGCAACTTCTACACGCAAGCGAGCTATCTCTCGCCTGCCGAGGCCTTGGTCGATCGATCAAATCTACTGACGCTGACGGTACCTGAGATGACGGCGCTGATCGGCGGTATGCGAGCGCTCGGCGCCAACCACGGCAAGTCGACTCACGGTGTGCTGACCTCGCGTCCCGGAACGCTTTCCAACGACTTCTTCGTGAACTTGCTCGACATGCAGACCGCATGGCGCAAGTCGGCGACTGAAGGCGTCTATGAAGGCTTCGATCGTGACTCGGGCAAGACAAAGTGGACGGCAACCCCGGTTGATCTCGTGTTTGGCTCGAACTCCGAGCTGCGCGCAGTCGCTGAGGTGTATGCCGCCAACGATGGAGAAGAGAAGTTTGTCAAAGACTTCGTCAACGCCTGGAACAAAGTGATGACCCTCGACCGGCTCTGATCTCTCCAGTTCGGTAACGCCGGAAAAAGACGGCGGCGCGAAAGCGCCGTCGTTTTTTTTGCACGTAGCCTCTTGATGCAGGTGTAATAGCGCCATGACCGTAGCGCCAATCATGGTGGGTGTCGATTTTGGGGGCACCAAGATCGAAGCCGCCGCGCTTGATATGACGGGTGCGCCGATCGTTCGTAAGCGCTTGCCTACGCCTGGCGATTACGACTCCGCACTGGGCGCCGTGCGCGATCTCGTTCGCGCTATCGAGAACGAAACGATTGAAGTCGATCGTCTAGGGATCGGTGCACCAGGTTCGATCTCTCCCAAAACCGGGTCACTGCGAAACTCCAATACGATTTATTTGAACGGCAAGCCGTTCGCGCAAGATCTCGAGCGGGTGCTGGGAAAGCGAGTACGCCTGAGCAACGACGCTAATTGTCTTGCGCTGTCGGAGGCCGTTGATGGCGCAGCCGCCGGCGCGCATTCCGTATTCGCCGTGATTCTCGGCACGGGTTGCGGCGGCGGACTCGTCATCGACGGAAAATTGATTCACGGGGCTAACGGCATCGCTGGTGAGTGGGGTCATAACCCCTTGCCGTGGCCTTCAACGGAAGAACTGAAGCAGGCGCCGCGCTGTTGGTGCGGGCAACAAGGATGCCAGGAAACCTGGATTTCCGGATCGGGTCTACAGCGGGATTTTTTTGAAGCTGCCGGTGTGCGCGCGACCGGCAAGGAGATCGTTGCGGCCTTTCGTCGCGGGGAACCTTTGGCAGTCGCCGCACTCGAGCGTTATATCGATCGTCTGGCGCGCTCGCTGGCTGCGGTCGTTAATCTCATCGATCCCGATGCAATCGTCTTGGGAGGTGGCATGGCCAATATTGATGAGTTGTACGACCGATTACCTTCATTGATTAGGCGACATGTGTTTTCAGATGCCTGGATCACTCGGATTTCGAAAGCTCGATGGGGAGATTCTTCGGGCGTCCGTGGTGCAGCGCGATTATGGGCGAACGACTAACGTAATCGATCGACGAGGCCTGAGTGCCTCGTTACTTTGCGAGAGCAGGCCTCGCGAAGTGTCTGAGGGTCGCTCCAGATTTCGACCTCGCGCCGTGCGCGGCTGATGGCCGTATAGAGCAGCTCTCGAGTGATAACGTGGTTTTTCCCGCTCGGCAAAATGACGAGTACTCGATCGAATTCCGATCCCTGAGTTCGATGCACGGTCATGGCATAGGCCGTTTCGTTCGGGGGGAGTCGCACCGCTGGAAATCTTCGAGCGGTTGCATCGGGTCCCTGAAACCACGCCCATGACTCTCCCTCTTGCGAGGAGTTCATGATCAATCCGCTGTCCCCGTTGAAGAGTTGTAGCGCGTGATCGTTTCGGGTGAGCACGACAGGCCTCGTTCGGCGAGCGCTCGCGAGCCGGTTCTCAATCAACGTATTGATGGAGTCCAAACCGTAAAGCCCTGGGCGGGTGGGGCAGAGCACACGACTGCGTCCCAGCGCAGACAAAATCTCTCCTGGCTCATCGAGCGCGAGCGCATCGCGAAGATCTGAGATGACGGGCGTGCGCTGAAGTTCTGTTTCGAGGGCGTCCTTCGAGGGCAGGGCGCGTAAACGGATGTCCGCGTATCGAGAGTCGTCGAGCAACTCGACGACACGATCCCCATCACCGATCCGAATGGCTTCGCAGAGCTGACCGATGCCGCTCTGCGGGCCGTATCGGTACTGTGTTTTGAGAGTCACGATCGACGCACCGAGCGGTGTCGCGGCGTTGCGCTTGGGGGCGGCGGCTTCCGCGATGTCAGCGAGTACCGCGCCCGCTTCGACCGAGGCTAACTGATCTGGATCGCCAACCAGAATGAGTTCGGCGGAAGGTTTGAGTGCGTCGAGCAGTTTAGCCATGAGCGGCAAATCGACCATCGAGGCCTCATCGACGATCACGATGTCTTCGTTCAGTGGATTGCTTGCATGATGTTTGAAGAACGCGGAGCCCCGGCGGGCGCCAAGGAGTCGATGCAAGGTTGAGGCCGCCTTGGGCAAGTCGGGGGCGCCGGAGCGGACGCTGTCCTCCATTCGCTTCGCCGCTTTCCCCGTCGGCGCGACGAGTGCGATTCGCGGCGGGGGTGATCGGCGTTGCAGCGTCGTGAGCTCTTCGAGGATGCGCGTCGTTTTACCGGTGCCGGGTCCGCCGACGATGACCTTGAAACGACCGTTCGACACACGCGCTCGTAAGGCGTCTGCGAGACGTTGCTCATATTCGAAGTATCGATGTAGGTAAAGGCGCCCTTGCGAGTCGAGGACTAAAGGAAGGAAGGCCGTGCCATCGAGCGCTACGACTCCACTCGTCTCGAGATCGACCCTCCATTGCTCGATGCTCGGCCAGCTCTGCATAAGAGGAGGGAGTTCGTTGCCGAAATCGGGGGGCTCGTCGAGACGGGCGCAGAGGTGTCCGCGTCGGAGCATCGCGCTCACGACTGCCGCGGCATGGCCTACGAGCCTTGAACCCGGCTTGGTACGTTCCGAAATTCGCATCGCGAAATGCCGATCGAGCGTAGTGAACGCCTCATGTTCTAGAAAGGCGCTGAGCATTGGCACTTTCATCGCGCCGCTCCGGGTCGAAGGAGCGTATCACCCAGCTTCAGAATGAACGCCGGCTCAGGCTTCGAAAAGTGCACGCCATGCTCAGGAGTTTTTAAATCGAGTCCACGTACGAAGACGTAGAACACTCCGCCGAAGTCACGTTCGTATTGATAGTCGGGAATTCGCTGCGCGAGGAAACGATCGAGCGCTAACGCGTAGAGCCAAGACTGCAAAGAGTACAGGCTCCGGATCATCACATGATCGAGTCGATCGCGGGAATAAGCGCTGCTTGTTGGTCCAAGCCAATTCGACTTCCAATCGAGGAGGTAGTACCGATCATCATGACGAAACACGAGATCCATGAAGCCACGTAGAAATCCGTCTACAGGACTAAATTGGAAGCGGCTCGAATTGATTGCGGTCGCCGATGCGAGCACCTTGGGATCAAATCGCTTGATCGGATAGTAAAACTCAATTTCATTGAGCCGATCGGTAAGGGCAATGTCTTTGAGCTGCAACTGATGCGCTGTCGTGCGCAACGGATGAGACATCATCGCGCTCAGGTGTTCAGTCACGTTGTCGAGTACTTGGGTATCTCCGATCATCGAGCCGAAGTGTTGCGCGATCAATGGAGTGAGCGTCTCGACGCGCTGAAAATCTGCATGCTCCAATACGGCATGTAATGCGATTCCGGTTGCTGCACCCCGAGGCAACCGTGCAAGCGGAGTCGTATCCGCCAAAACATCGTCACGGGTCACGCTGGGTTCGCCGATCGCATCATGATCCTGGGGCACCTCGTCGGAGACGCCTCCAACCCATTGGCTGAAACTTCCGATCATTCGCTCACTGCTTGGCCGACGGACTAGCTCGCGTGCGCGTAACGCTGGGGGCTCGCCCGATATCACCTCGGTCGATCGCTCCTGCACCCGATGCAGCGATCGAAGTTCGAAGTGTGACGGGGTCCTCTCTGCGAGAGTTTGGCAGGCGCCTCGCAGATCGTTACCCAGCACGACACCGAGCGCCGTTTTACTTGGATCTTTGCGTTGGGGAACATAGAGATAACAGCGATGCACCGCGCGAGTGACCGCCACATAAAACAGACGCACTTCTTCAGCAAGCGCCTCGCACGCTGCGAGTGCAGCATGTTCGTTGATGGGAGGCTCTGACAAATCAAGTGTCAGTTGCGAGTTTTGACTCGGGTCGTGAAAAAGAATCTCTTTGGCTTTTTTGTCGGTCCAATGAGAGGGGCAGAAGACAATCGGGTACTCGAGCCCCTTCGAGTTATGGATCGTGACGATCTTGACGGCATCGTCATCCTTCTCGAGGCGTTGTACATGTTCGTCGGAAGTCGTTTTCTCATGGCGTCGTTGCTCGCGTATCCACTCGATCAGGCCGACCGGCGACAATCTGAGTTGCTGCTCGGCGTGCTGTGCGAGCTCTCCGAGCTGTAGAAGATTGGTGAGTTTGCGTTCACCACCGATCTGCTCCGCCAGTTTCTTTCGCCCATGCTCGACAATCAGTAAGTGGCGAAACATCGTCGAAAAGCCGCGGGTGATCCACCGTTGGCGCAGTTCCGAAAAAAGAGTGAGCCAGTGCGCCAAGGCAACCGCATCGTCTTCGAGTCGTGCGATATCCGATGCAGAGCACCCAAGCCACGATGTGGCGAGGGCGGTACGAACGACGCGTTCATTCGTCGGCTCGAGCACTGCAGAGAGTACGCGCAGCAGCTCTTGGGCTTCGGCGGTATGGAAAACACTGGCATCGGTATGTCTGACCGCCGGAATCTTTGCGCTACGAAGGACGTCCTCGATCAAGACCGCCTCACGATGTGAGCGCACGAGGATCGCCATGTCTGCAGCTGTGACGGGACGCGTTCCGAGCTGATGGCTTTTGAGCAGCTTCGATATCTCAGTGGCGATGTCTTTGGCGATACGGCGCCGAAGTTCGGTGACTTGATCGTCCCGATCTTCGATGGGAGCCTCTACCAGCACCATAGGCGGCTCAGAACGCCGATCGCCGCTCTGCAAGGGCGCTTTCTCTGCGGCTTTGCCGTCCGCTTTCGCGGGCATAAACGTCATACCAGGCTGCAGGAAGCAGTCAGGTTTGTAACTGAAGAGGGCATTGACCGCTGCGACAAGATTCGAAGCCGATCGATAGTTTGTGTCGAGTGTATGAACGCGGGGTTGTGAGGCGCGTTCAGCATCTTTTCGGGCTTCGAGATACGTGAGGAGATCTGCGCCACGGAATCCGTAGATTGACTGCTTAGGGTCGCCGATCAGCATGAGTCGATGCGGAGCGGTGCCGAAAAAACATCTGAAGATTTCGTACTGCAGCGGATCGGTATCCTGAAACTCATCGATGAGCGCAGCCCGATACTGCTTACGAACGGCGTTAACCAGCGCGGAGGCCTGCGGGCCTCGCAATGCCGAATGCGTCAATGTCAGCATGTCATCAAAGGTGATGATACGACGCCCCGCCTTAATCTTCGGTAGCTCGGACTTCGCAAACTTCAACCACTCGGATCTGAGTGATGCGATCCATTCCTTTCTGGCTGCAATGAAGGCGCTGCACAATGAGAAAAACGCATCATGCGGAAAGGGATTACTTAATGCGGTTTTGCTGGTGAGTCGTTGCTCGTCGATCGCCTCTTCGGAGAATGCCTCGATCGCCTCGAGTGAGGTTTCGGTGGCGCGGTCGCAGCGCGCTGAGCGATCGAGCGCGGCGCGGAAGGTTCCGAGTCGATGCTCCGAAAATCCGTCTTTCTTGTTTTTGCTGATGGACTTGTGAGTGGCGATCAGCGCACAGAGGCGAGCGCCTTCCGTTTTCCAGGCGCCGATGACCGCTTCGAAGGCCTTTTCGGCGGCTACACTCGTTTGGGCAAACGATTTTCTTACCGAGGGAAGTACGGTGAGCGTCGGGTAGCGCGACAGACGAACCAGTAGCTTGGCCAGATAATCAGGGCTGATGCCTTGATGCTCGACCGCCGCAGCCAAAATTGTCGAGGCTGGGCGGAGCGTGTGGTGCCAGAAATCGTGTGCGAGATCGACGAAGAGATCAGCGGTGTCTGTGAGTATTTCTGCCTCGAATGGTGCGTCACCCTCGAACGCGTGGTCACGAAGAATGCGTTGACAAAAGCCGTGAATGGTCGAAATTGACGATTCGTCGAATGAGACGAGGGCAAGTGCGAGACGTCGCCGAAGCAGTTCGACCTCAACCCCTGAACTTCGGAGTGCCTCGGTCACGGGGTCAGATGTCGTCTGATCGCCGAGTTCCTTCGCGACCAACACAAGTCTCTTACGAATTCGATCGCGGAGTTCGCGCGTTGCGGCCTCGGTAAAGGTGACAATCAGAATCTCTTTGATCGGCAAATCGTTTAGCGCGATCAGCCGCGTGACGATCCCGGCAATGGTGAATGTCTTGCCCGTGCCGGCACTCGCCTCAAGAAGCGTGACGCCCGCATCAAGCGGCGTGGACTGTAGGCTGAAAGCGGTCGGGGCGCTCATGGAAGATCGCCGTCCATATGCGCGATGAGCGGCTCAAAAAATGCAATGGCGGTATCGTGAAATCGGTCGTCGAACGGCAGACGGTCACCATAGACCAGCGCATTCCAAGGATCTTCACTGTCTTTCGCCACCTTGGAAAACTCGTTCGGCTGCCAAGCCCTAACGGCTGCGCGCAGCCCATCGTCGCTTAACTGGGTACGCTCGCCCGCCTTGAGCGCCGCTTCGGCATAGGCCAGTGAGGTCTGCGGAAAAAAGTTGAGCGGTTGCGTGAGCCCGGCCCAATATCGTCCTAGTAAATCCTCAACCAAGTTTTTCGTGATCTCGGTCTTCTCCGGTGCGCGAAAGACGTATAAAGCCCCGTCCCGATCAACGATCCGAGTGGCGGTTCCAGGTGAGGCGAGGTTCACCAAGAGGTGTTCGATCCAGGCCGCGACGAGGTCCTTCGCTTTCAGTGCAGCACACCGCGCGCGTATCAATTGATCGCCGTAGACTCCCTCGATACGACCATCGATTGCCCAAGGAGTGCTCTCCCATCGGACGATTCGATGTTCCCGTGAGTGTTGACCGATCTGTGCACGCACCGACTCAACGAAGCGCTCGACTTTTTGCTCGATGACTTCTTGTGCAATATCTCCAAACGGGCCCGTCGGCAGGCGTCCGCGTGCACGAGCAGCATCCCAGATAGGTAGATCGTCGTCGCGAAGCTTAGATTCGACGAGTGTCTGCTGGAGTTGGTAACTCGCCAGCGCGTCGAGATCGATCGGTTCGTGGGTCGGTAGTCCGTCTTGTTCACGTTCAAGACGGATACCGAGCCTCCGCTCACAGAGGTGTCTTGAAGGATTAACAAAAAACTCGCAGAGACGAGTCGGTGTCAGTCGGCGCGAATCGAGATCAGGCTCCCCAAGCGGTGTCGTAAAAAGCTCGTATGGCCTCGGAGACTGACGGACCAGAATCGCTGCGGCCTCGGCATTCGCTTGCGAAAAACTCGGCCGGTCGCCGCCCTCGAAGTAATAGCGACTGAAGGCTTGTAGGCGGTGCTGGAGGTTGAGGCGGTCCGAGACCGACTTGGGTAACACGAAACCTTGAGAAAGATAATCGATCAACTCGATCACGACACTCGAAGGCGGCGACGTTCTCGGATCGTGGTACGACTGACCCACATAGCTGACGAACAAGCGGTCTCTCGCGCTCAGCAAGCTCTCCAGAAAAAGATAGCGATCATCATCTCGTATCGACCGATCGCCCCGGGCGGGATCCATCGCGATGAAGTCGAAGGTCGGACGTACACTCTGTCGTGGAAAATTCGATTCATTCATGCCGAGCAAGGCAATCACTCTTGCGGGGATCGCTCTCATCGGTTTCATGGAACAAAACGTCACGCGGCCATCGAGGAAGCCACCGGCGGCGGGTGTTTCGCGCAATCTAAGATCGAGAAACGCTGTGATCACGTCGGCCGTGATTTGCTCCGACGACTCTGACCGATCACTCGGGTCAAGCTCACTCAGTGCGTCGCGTATCGATCGAACTTCTGAAGCCGGAAGCTGATCATCGGCTTTCAGCTTGAGCAATATCCGCCGAAGGGTATCGGCCCATGATGAGCGTGTCTGACTGCCATGAAGTTGATGTGCCGTGTAACGGAGTACATCGAAGGCGGACAAAAATCGCTCGAGTGTATCGAGATGATCTCCCTCGAGATCGGAGTAGGGCAGGATGCCATTGAGCAACTGCGAGCCGTTGCCATTGAGGGCGTACCCGTCGAGGAGCGTGGCTTGCAAGCGTGCCCACGTAAAGTCGTCGCTATGGCCGAAGCCAAGTTTCGCGCGATGCTCTGCATCAAGCCCCCAGACGGTGCCACATTCTTTGATCCAGACGCGAATCTGTTCTAAGTCATCGCCATCCAGTTGGAAGCAACGTCTGAACACCTCAGTTTCGAGGAGGCTCAGCACTCGAGTTGACTCGAAACGAGATAATCCTAGATCGAGCAGTTTCAGGAAGGCGTCTGCGGTGCCGAGCCCGGAGCGCGCGGATTGATCTGCCAATGAGTAGGGTAGGTTCGAGAAATCACTCTCTGGTGCACCGAATACGGCAGAAATGTACGGGGCATAGACCTCTATGTTGGGTGCCATGACGATGATGTCACGCGTCTTGAGCGTGGCATTGTCCTGGAAGAGCCCGAGTAGATAATCGTGAAGTACCTCCACTTCGCGCATTAGTCCGTGACAAGAGTGGATTTCGATGGAGGTGTCGTCTTCCGAAACAGATTCTTTGGAAGGTTCTGTGCTGCGATCTCTCAGGCTACGTAAATCTTCTTGTAGCCAACCCAGTAGCGTGTGGTGTACTGGGTGTTCAAAGTGTTCGCTCGCTTGTTGTGCCTCCCGATTGATCATTTGATCGAGCAGATCGCGACCCAGCTTTCCTAAAGATATTCCGAGAGGATTGCCCCGAGGATCGTCGGCATCACCCCCCTTCTTTAGTTGCTGCTTCTTGGTGAGCAGGTCGCTCCAATACTCGTCGGTCGGAGTAAGAAGATAGAGATCTACTCTGAGATGCTCCGATGCTTTTCGGAGTACATCGAGAAATGCGGGTGGGATGGTATTCAGGCTAAAGATCGCAAGCGAGTCCGGCAGGCGAGAGGCAACTACCGATTCATCGTCCTGTCGGCTGAGTGCGTGATGAAGATCAACAAAAGACTCGTGTCCGTTAAGGTCACGGCGCAACGCACGCCA
>Ga0172367_10004077_pt1 | contig 18430 bp, 16 predicted proteins | sample Lak10m_FD_114542 | JGI IMG/M metagenome (GOLD analysis project Ga0172367, IMG submission 114542) | Freshwater microbial communities from Kabuno Bay, South-Kivu, Congo - kab_022012_10m | ecosystem: Environmental > Aquatic > Freshwater > Lake | place: Democratic Republic of the Congo: South-Kivu...
AATTACAAAAAACAAAACTCTATTTGAATTTTCTAGTTTACCATTTTTATTGAATTTTTGTGGCATATTATGATAAGATCTCAAAACTATTTTAGAATTGGGATCGTATCATAAGACAAGGAGAACCTATGACCACACAAAATCAAGAACAACAAGAAAACGTTTTAGAATTATATTGTCAAGATTTAACAAAGCGAGCAAAAGAGGGAAAATTAGATCCTGTTATTGGTCGGCATGAGGAAATTCGACGAGTTATTCACATTTTATCACGTAGAACAAAAAATAATCCCGTTCTAGTTGGTGACCCAGGCGTTGGCAAAACGGCCATTGTTGAAGGCATTGCACAACGCATTATCAATAACGATGTGCCAGAAAGCCTACGCGGGCGAAGAATTTTATCTCTTGATATGGGGGCACTTATTGCCGGCACCAAATATCGTGGGGAATTTGAAGAGCGTCTTAAGGGTATTCTCACAGCAATAGAAAAAGAATCTGAATCTATTATTTTGTTTATAGATGAGATGCACATGCTTGTCGGCGCTGGCGCCATTGGCGGTGGTATGGACGCATCTAATTTATTAAAACCAGCCCTTGCTCGAGGCATCTTGCATTGTATTGGCGCAACGACAGCAACAGAATATAAAAAATATATTGAAAAAGATGCAGCACTCGAAAGACGATTTCAAAAAGTGATGGTAGAAGAGCCTACGGTTCAAGATGCTATTTCTATTTTACGTGGCCTAAAAGAACGCTACGAGTTACATCACGGCGTTCGAATTAAAGATATGGCTATAGTAAAAGCAGTGCAATTATCAGCCAGAATGATTCCTGATCGCTTTTTACCAGACAAGGCGATTGATTTGATCGACGAAGCTGCCGCAATGATCAAAATGGCTGCAGACTCCCGACCTGAACAAATTGATCAACTAGATCGAAGCATTAGACAACTTGAAATTGAAAAAGTTGCTTTAAGCAAAGAAAAAGATGAGGTTTCAAAAAAACGCCTTACAGATCTTGAAAAAGAGCTCAACAACAATAAAGAGAAGCATAAAATACTTCTTCACGAGTGGCAAGCAGAACGCAAGCCTCTTGAAGAGATTAAAAAAATTAAAGCACAAATAGATAATGCAAAAGTCGCTTATGCCTCAGCCGAACGCTCAGGAGACTACGCGCAAGCATCGAAAATAAAATACGGCCAACTGACGGCACTCGAACAAAAATTAGAACAAGAACAAGCGAAAATAACCAACAATAAAACACATCTTATCAAAGAAGAAGTTGACGAAGATGATATTGCTGCCATTATAGCACGCTGGATAAAAGTTCCCGTTGAAAAACTTAAAATGGACGAGACAGAAAAATTAATCGACATGGAAAAAATTTTGCACGAACGTGTTATAGGGCAAGACGAAGCTGTTAGCAAAGTTGCAAATACTATTCGCATTCACCGGGCCGGCATTGCGGACCCAAATAAGCCTATTGGTAGCTTTTTATTTCTTGGTCCAACAGGAGTGGGGAAAACAGAAATTGCAAAAACCCTTGCAGATTACTTATTTAATGATGAACACAAAATGGTTCGTATCGACATGTCCGAATACATGGAAAAACACGCTGTTTCCCGTTTAATTGGCGCACCCCCAGGATACGTTGGCTATGAAGAAGGCGGGCAGCTCACGGAGGCAGTCAGAAGACATCCATACAGTGTTTTATTGTTCGATGAAATAGAAAAAGCACATCAAGATGTCTTTAATATTTTCTTGCAAATTCTTGATGAAGGCCACGTAACTGATTCTCAAGGCAGAACGGTGTCTTTTAAAAACTGTATTATTATCATGACATCAAATATTGGGTCTGATCTTATTTTACAAGCCGGGGGCATTACAGAAAAAATTCGACATGAGATCGAAAAACTATTACATAAGCACTTCAGGCCAGAATTTTTAAATCGCATAGATGAAACAGTATATTTTAGATCTTTGTTGCCTGAAGACATGGAACATATTGTTCGTGTACAACTTAATGCCCTATATAAGCGTATGGCTGAAGAAAAAGTAACACTCAACGTTACTGATACTGCTATCAAAAAGCTTGCACAAACAGGCTATATTAAAGAATTTGGCGCACGACCATTAAAACGAGCTATTCAACACCACCTTATCAGCCCGTTGGCCGTTGAAATGCTTAAAAACCCAGAAAAGAAATCGTTTGTATTTGACGTAAAAAATGATATGTTCGTGGTAGCATAACGACAAGGTAATAAAATGAAAATAACTGATTACATGTTTTTTAAAAAACTATGCGAACAACCATTTATTGATGCCGTATGGCTTTATGGATCTCGCGCACGAGGAGATCAACAAGAACGATCAGATTTTGACATAGCAATTCTGTGTCCACGCGCACAAAGAAATGATTGGCTAAAAATTGTTGAAATCGTAGAAAAAGCAGATACGCTTCTCAATATAGATTATGTACGATTTGATGATCTTGCAGATACAAACCCCCTGAAAAAAAACATTTTGCATGATAAAAAAATTTTGTACGAAAGGAAATAACCCGTGGAAAAAAAAATATGGCAAGATTCTCTCGAATCACTAGGAAAAGCCATTAGCAGGTTTAGCGATATAGTCCATGATCCTGGGTTTATAAATGGCGTTTTAAAAGATCAAGATTCTGCAATCCAACGATTTGAATTTTGTATAGAATTATACTGGAAAGTTCTTAAAAAAATTTTGGCATACGAAAAAATTATTGTTCAAACGCCACGAGAGGTTTTACAAAAATCATATCAATATCACTTGATTGATGATGAAAAAATATGGCTATCGATGCTTGATGATCGTAATAAAACATCTCATATGTATCAAGAAGAAATGGCAGCCGAAATTTGCAAAAGAATTCCTGATTATTATAAAATCATGAAAGTAACGTACGAAAAACTAGAAAAACGCATGGTTGCTTAACGCATTTAAAAGAGGCCACATGTTCAATTATCGCACATGGTTACCTATTGCCATTGTTAGCATTGGCCTTTTCACGCCAACCACTAATTGCATGAAATCCGTGGATACTCAAGGAGTATGGACAGAATTTGACACGAAACCTTATACAAAAAAAATCTCCACAGAAACATTTTATTTTAAATTTTCACCAAGCGGAGAATTTTTTTGTGGAGGGAAAGGCAACATTGAACGACCCAACTGTAGGATTACCTTTGAGACGAAAAAAAAATGTTGTATGTATGGCAAGTCGGCAATGTTGTCCCCACGATAAGCTTTAGGGTAAGATCAATATACTTTGATTATTTTTTTTCTCCTAAGGGAAATTTCTTGGCAATACTTGTAGAGGAATGTCCAAATTCTTATGTTTCAAAAATATATTCACTTCCGGCATGCAAATACGTTCAAACACTCAGGTCTGATCTCGCTCCAGATTTTTCCCCTGATGAAAAATTTTTGGTCATGCATATGCATACCGAAACAGGGTATTATGAAGAAGACAGTAAACTATTTCATCTAAACGGACAATATTATAAAGAGGTAAAAACTCCTCACGACTGCAAAGACATACAGTTTTCAAAACCATCTTCTTGCAACAACTACAAAATTGCATTGATTTATAAAAGTAACAGCTTACCCATTAATAATGACTTAGCAATTTTTAGTCTAAAAACAGGCGAGTTTGAAAAAGAATATTACACTAGCTCTGCAGACAGAATTGAATTTGTACCAAACAGTAATTTTTTAAAAATAAAGTGTTTTTACGATTTACCAAATAAGGTTTTGGATATAGATACAAAAAAAACAATAGTAGAATTTGATGATACTATTGAATTTTTAGCAAATGGTATATTGTACGTTAAAGAAGATAAAAAAAATGATCGATTACAGGTATTTGAAAAAAACAATCAAAACGAAGTAATCACCTTCAAGAATATAATGGAATTCAAAATTCAAGGCCGATTTTTAGTCGTTTTGTCAAAGAATGGAACGCTCAATATATGGCATACAGAGACTCGAGAAATATCTGCCACAGCCGACAATGTTACTTATTTTGAATTTCTGGGTTGTGACAACGTTATTCGTATTGGTTTTAAAAATTCTACAAATAAAATATTTAGATATGTACCCCCAGCCCCCGCAACCCCTTTTAACATCAAAAACTATAAAAACACAGATCAACAGAAAAATATCCAAAACTTCTTTAGTGGCCAAAACCCTAAAAACGTGAAATACTCTGATATAAACGTTCTTTTTAAAAAGGTGAAATAGTGATTATTCTAAAAAAATTATTAACGTTTTTTATTTTTATGCCCCTTGTTTCTAACTCAGTCGCTATCGCCATGAAATCAACTGACAACAATGATAAAACTAAGAAAGATACGATCTTAGAACTCGTTAAAAACCTAAACATAAAGATAGAACATATTACACTTTCAGCTGATGGAGAATTTTTTTTAGCACGAGAAAACGGCTCAGAGCTTCGCACTTTACTTAAAAATCCACAAGATGCCTTTTTTTTTAGAACCAGGGCTTTTCCTATCCCCGAAACAATAAAGTTATTTGTGATGAACATTAACAATCCTAAGCTATTAGAAACATTTGATATTAATCCTTTCTCTAATGGCCATTACTTTTCTTCAACCGGAAAGTTTTTGGTGATAGAAGCCCCTTTGCATACCTGGAATATATATTCACTCCATCATGAAAAATCTCAGTATAAAACATGGCAACACGACTGGAATTTCTTTGTGATAGCAGAAAAGGGATCTCTTTTTGAGAATATGGTTTCAGATTTATCTAAAGATATGGTTCCAGATTTATTTAAAATTAAAATTTTTTCTAATTCTAGATGTCCCCAATTTTCTCCTGATGAAAAATTTTTAGGGGTAATAGATTGTAATTTTACCTGTAAAATTTTTGATACAAGTTCTTATCCATTCAAAGAGGTACAAACAATTAATAATACTTTCGACATTCAATTTTCCCCTATACTTCCTAGCCAACGCCGTATAGTTGGAATCAATGATAGCAATGATTGCCTGACTATTTTTAGTCTACATACAGACGGATCTCTAAAAAAAGAACATCTCTTCAATGGTATATCTACATTTAAGTTTATATCTGATGGCAACATCTTAAAAATAAAGCCTCGTAATTCAGACATGGATGAATACTGGGATACATATACTTGGGAAAAAAAGACATCATTCTCCCGCATTCTTTTCGATAAAAAAAACTATAAAAGCACAATGCAACAAAACAATATCAAAAATTTCTTTAGTGGAGAAAACCCTAAAGATATTAAATACTCTGATATAAATATATTTTTTCAATAAGGAAAACTATGATAATTTCAAAAAAAACTATTACTGTTTTTTACGTTTGCATGTTTTGCACTCACGGCAAGGTCACATGCGATGAAATCAATGAATGATGTAGTGGAATGGGTTGAGTTCGACCTAAAATTTGTCGGAATCTCACAAGCGCTTCATTACAAATCAAGAATCTCCTCCTTTGAAAATTTTTTGTGCGTAGCAAATGCAAATTATAGCGAACTGCAGGTATGGAATTTAAAAGAAAAAAAAATACAAAAAATTTTTTCCTATGATGAGGTCAAACATCTTTATTTCTCTCCTGATGAAAAATTCTGTAGTGTCGTATACGATAATATCGGTAAAATATTTGATATACGCTCGCAACCATGGAAAGAAATAAAAGCATTTCCTGATATCTATAAAATCAAGTTTTCTAATGCTCCACCTAATCAACATTACAAAATTTGTGTTTGGGGTTACCACGCGTTAGAGATTTTTGATCTAAATGCAAACAATGAATTAAAAAAAGAACATTCTTTTGACGGAGAAGCATGGTACTTTAAATTCTTACCAAAGAGTAATATTTTAAGTCTAGGATATAAAAACTCTCAATCAAAAGAATTCTGGAATACCAATACATGGGAAAAAGTCGATTTAGATGACATGGTAAAATTTTCTCCTGATGGAATTTTAGGGGCCAAACCTGATAAAAATAATCAACTCATCATATTCAATAAGAATAACGGAAAAAAAATAAAATCATTTGATATTACATTTTCTAATAACATGAAACAGAATGAATCAAGCTTTAATTTTTCATCTAAAGGAACCTTTTTAGGCATCTTATCAAAAAAAACACTAAATATATATCATACACAAACCTGGAAACTATCCCATACCTTCAAAAACGTCTCCAGTTTCAAATTTTTTCATTTTGATACCGTAATTAAAATCATTTTTTTCTTTGATGAAGAAGAACTTGAATGGATAGGAGGAAATGATATGAATCCAAAAATATTTCGATGTGTGCCTTACAAAAATCTCTATGTCCCCCAAAATTATAAACCCACAGCACAACAAAACAATATCAAAAATTTCTTTAGTGGCCAAAAACCTAAAAACGTGAAATACTCAGACCTAAATATTTCATTTAAATAGGGGATTTTATGATTTTTTTTAGAAAAAAAACGCTATTTGGAGGAATAATATTGCTATTATCCTTATGGAGCTTATCTCAAGCAATGAAATCTTCTATCGAAACATCATCATGGCAGGAATTTAATATTAAGCCCTATACAACAAGCCTTAAGCACAAACTTTATGATATACTTTTTTCACCCAATGAAAAATATTTTTGTGGCACAGAAAACAGTTCCGAAGTTTATACCGAAAATTCTAATAAAAAATTTATTCATCTTTGGGAAATAAGCAAAACACGCCCTGAATATACATTTAGCGTCACTGGGCTCTTTTTAAACTATTTCTTTTCTTCTAATGGGAAATATTTGGTTATAAAAGAGAAAAACCAAACAATACTCTATTCAACGGCAACACACAGTATTATAAAATCATTTACGGGAAAAAACACACTAACCTTTTTCCCCGAAACTGATATTTTTTCAGTTTCAAATTCATCCAGTGCCAGTACATGCAAAATATTTTGTATAAAATTAAATGATTGCACAGAAATAAAAGCTTTTACTGATGTTCGTTATATTACCTTTTCAAATCCAAGGACCTGCCATGAATGCTTCGCTGGCGTTCTTTACCAAAACAATAATTTAGAAATATTTGAAGTAATCTCTGGTTGCCAATTTCAAAAGAAAATTCTCACCTTTAATAATGTATATTCTGTTACGTTCGTTCCATTCAGCCCCATTGTAAAAATAATATTTAACGATAAAAATTCAACGCAAGAACATTGGAACGTAACAACAAAACAAAAAATAACATGGCAGAATTCTATAACATTTTCCCCAAACAAAACCTCTTTCATAAAAGTTAAGAACTCAAATATACGAAACAACCAACAATTAGAAATTTATAATAGACAAAATAAAAAAGTCGTTAAGATTTTTAAAAATGTCATTATGTATAGTTTTTCAGAGAGCGGAAAATTCTTAGGAATTTGCGTACAAGCAGAAAGTCAAAACGAATGTCACACAAGTAATGAAAAAATTTATATATTTAATATGAAAACTCAAAAAATAAATCTTCAGAAATATATTCTAAATAATTTTAATCTTTCTCATGATACCATTGCTTCCAAAGAATTGGAAACGATGGTTTATTTCTCATTTCTTAATTGTGACAATTTTGTCCAATTTTACGATGAACATTTTAATAAAAAAATATTTCATTACACCCCAAAAACAGCAAGAATATTGTTTAATACTGAAAACAATAAAAATGAAACACAAAAAAACAATATCAAGAATTTTTATTGTGGTAAAATTCCCCAAAACGTAAAATTCGCCGATATGAATTGTCTTTTTAAGAAATAAAAACAATGACCATTTTAAAAAAATTAGGAACCTTCTTTACGTGTGCAGGGCTTATCCTTACAACAATCGCCAATTGCATGAAATCTGTTGATACGCAAGGGGTATGGATGGAATTTGATACAAAACCGTATCAAAAAGAAACAGGCGCAATAGATGAATATACGTTTTCACATAATGGAGAATTTTTTTGTGGCACAGAAATTAATACTGGCCAAACATGTGGCATAGATATAATCGCAAGCGAAAAAACAAAATTACATCTATGGAACATCAATGATTTTAAACCAAAAATAACATTAAAAATTCGATCAATGTTTCGCGATTATTTTTTTTCACCTCAAGGAAATTTTTTAGTAATAAAAGAAACTAATCATTCGAATTCAGGATCTTGGAAAATATATTCACTCTCGCTATGCAAAGAAATTGCATCATTTTCTGGGTCTTCGTGTCCACTTTTTTTCCCTGATGAAAAATTCGTTTCCATATCTGATAACAGCAACAATTTTACTTATAAAATATTCAGCATAGGCACAGGATATTGTAAAAAAATACAAACATTCGATGATATTGCAAAAATTGAATTTTCAAATCCCATTTCATGCCACAATTGCGTAGCAACAGTCCAATATTATAGTGGCATACTAGAACTTTTTACTATTAAAAAAGACTGCACATTTAAGGGAACCGGGCTTCGTTTTCAAGAAGGACCAATTTTTGAGTTTATACCCAATAGTAATCTTTTAAAAATAATAAAGTACCCAAACAAAACATGTGGCAACTGGAGCGAGGTCTGGAATACGAACACGGGCGAAAAAATACAATGGAATAATGATCTTGTATTTTCACCAGATAGAAAAACATGCGTTATTTTGAATAAAAAAAATAATCAATTATCTGTATTTGAAAAAATGAATGGCAATATCATTACATTTTTTGAAAATATAAAAAAATTTAGTTTTTCAGAAAACGGAACATTTTTAAACGTTTTATCGTTTGACAAAACGCTTACCATATGGAATATACAAAAACAAAAGCCCTCTGCTACAGCCAAAAACGTCACCAATTTTAAATGTTTAGGCTGTGATACCTATCTTAGAGTCGAATTTGAAAATGAAGAAAAAAAAATATATACCTATAAAACGAGTCAAACACCTTTTAACATCAAAAATTATACTTTCCCAGCCCAACAAAATAATATAAAAAAATTTTTTAGCGGCAAAATACAAGAAAATATCAAATATTCTGATCTAAATATTCTTTTTTAATAAGGAAAATCATGCTTATTCGTAAAAAGCTTATAACAATTAATCTTTTATCGTTTTTTATTATTTCTTTAGCTCACGGAACAATCTATAAAAACATCTCAAAATTTTCAAAAGTTGAAGAATATTGTAAAAAAGCGATCGAACAATATAAAGATAAAAACATCCTAATTGCATGGGATGTAGATGAAACGCTTCTTCAACAAACGAGTTCTTTGTTTTTCTACAACAATATATATATTGATAGATTTTTTGATGAATTAGAATCGATAGTAGAAAAAGAAGGGAAAAATACATATATCAAAGTTTACAGCTCATACATGGAAAATGAGCCTCTTGTCGCCATTGATGACAATATGTCAAAATTCATTAATTTATTACAACAAAAAAAGAATGTAAAAAATATTGCCATTACAGCTACGCTATGGGATTCTTTTGGCCAAATAAAAAATACAAAAAAATGGCGCGCTAATCAATTAAAAAAAGTAGGGATTGATTTTAGCCAGTCATTTCCCATAATGCCACCTATCTCATTGCATATAGAAAAAGGACCAATCGAAACAACTCCCACAATTTTAAGCCATTTTGATAATGGCATTCTATATACCGGCACAACAGCAAAAGGTATGGCTCTTTCATTATTGTTACATGTACTAAAAAAAGATATCAACTGGCAGCCTGCATTAATTATTTTCATTGATGACAGAGAACAAAATGTAGAAAATGTTCACACCATTTGCACCATGGATAAAGATATCAACTGTCTTGGTTTACATGTTGCATTTGAAAAAAAGACACCACAAAAATTAGACAAAGAAGTCGCCGAATTTCAAATCAATTATTTTATAAAAAATAGAACATGGATCCCAGATCAAAAAGCAAAAGAATTACATAAAAATAAATTTTAAAAATGGCGCGACTCTCTTTAAATCAAACGTTGCCCAGATACCATTATTCTAGAGGCTATCGATTCGCGCATCTTAATTTGTGTGACAATAATTGTCCCGGTTGATAAAATTTGTCCCCACACCACGGACAAACGAATCGACGATATTTTACGTGATGTGTGTAAAGATGATTACAGACATTTGCTATATTTTTGTCACATATATCACAACGATACAAGCCTCCCTTTCTACTTTTATTTTTCATGCGTTTTTTTATTTGATGAATGTGCTCGGCCTTAAGATGCAAATAAAATAACGATGGATCGTCAAACGTTAGGTTGCACCCATGACACGTTCCTTGATATGAAACATCCTCAACAATAGGCTCATTTTCCGGGTCATATGACGAATCATCATCCGAGCTAGAACTTTCTGATTCTTCATCACTCACAAAATCATCATCGGTGCTTTCTTCCTCTGTTTCGCCGTCAGATTTACTATCGGGCAAAAGGACCCTTTGATCTTCTTCCAATCGCTCCCTTATTTTTCTTTTTTTTAGGGGAAGATCCTTATCAAGCATTTTCCCCTTCATTGCACTAACGGTATCACATTGCGCAGCGAAAAAGACCACAATAATCATACGAATGCATAATTTAACCATATATATCATAATAAAATCTTTCTTATACACCTCAAAAACAAATTAAAGAATAACAGTATGCCCCGAAACATAATAAATTCAAGATACAGAAATCTAAAAAAAATATTCATCTATGCATACTATCCCCGGATTCTTTTTTTCTTGCATTTGTTAACAATAATAGGGTAACCTAAACCTAGGAGTTTAATAAACAATTTGAAATAAAATACTAAAAAATAACGAATTAAGAAAGGAAATCCCTATGAGCTTTTTAAAAAAAATAGTAAAAATAAGCCTCCTGTTGCTATGTGTATCCTGGGCCCCTGCCCTTTATTCCATGGAACAAAAGCCCGAGAGTGGCGAGAATAAAAAGCATCTTTTTATTTTTCTTATAGATAAAACACAGTCTTGCGTTTTCGATAATACAAGCAATATTTGTGACATTTTTAAAAAATTCTACCCAGAAGATAGAAATATTCTAATACCCAAGTTAATAAAACAAACAACAAAAACAGGCAATAACCGTTTATGGAACCTCGAAAACCTAGTAACATGCTTAGAACTGTGCGAACAATTATATATCTACAAAAAAGACGGCTTTCTTACCACTATTATTACTCACGGTATCGGCATTGAATATATTTCGGTTGTAAGTCAGCTTCTTTCAAAAAATATGCAGCCAGATGTAACACTTTTTTCACAAAAAGCAGAACCTGGCCTAAATACATTTAACGTCCATTTTTTAGATACTAAAATCTATTTAAAAAGTTTTCTTAAATATCTTAATTTTGATCTTTCTCAAACACCCATTATCGATCACGTATATACATTCAACGCAGTCGACAACGATGCATGCGTTCATGTTGAACCAGAAGCGATAGGGCAACATATTCATTTTATAAGTACAGATTTTTATTGGAAAAAGATTTTAGGTGCAACGCCAAAAACAACAAAAACATTCAAACAGATAGCATCTGTTTCATCAGGGGTCAAACCACCATCAGAAAAAAACAAAGAAGAAATAGAATCGCTTCTATCCTTTTTTCTCCAAGAAGATAGCGATATAAAGCCAGAAAATAAACTTTTTATGCAAACTGCAGCAACCTCTCTTTTTTTAAACCTTCCCGTTATCGGTAAAAAAGTTACCAGCAAGGCAAAGACATTCGACGTAATTATGTCCCCCGCAAAATTCAAACAAACGCCTGAAATAATTATCAAAGACCAAGAATTATCTTTAAACAAAGGGATAAACAACAAAAAAAGATCTTTTATCATCATTACTGATCCTCTATCATCTTTTTATGAATATCACCTTAAATTTGCTTTAAGCTTACAGGTAACACACCTTGCAGACACAACATGCATTTATACCGTTGAACACGAAAAAAACAAGCAACTAAATGCCAACTTCTGGAATCTTCTAAACCTCAAAAAGGCAAAAGATATTTGCAAGTCAATCCTCGAAGATAAAAAGAACGATATCGCAACAACCATAATTGCTGATGGAGCAGGAATTTGGATCGCAGCACTTGCTAGTCAATTACTCTCTGCAGACAAAGAAGTAGACATAGCCTTTTCCCAGGTAAATTCTATGAATGAAACAAGCTATTTAGAAGAAATTCAGCTGTTCAAAAGTCAGTTTCTTGAGATAAAAAAAGAGGTAAGAAATCTAAAAAAATTACATAACTTTAAAAAAAATAAATTTTTCATTGATACTATTTATTCGTACAATACTCCTGACTGTGTTTTTGCCTTTTATATCGACCCAATCGCCGTAGGGCACCATATATACCTTTTCAGCACTAACAAAACATGGAAATCACTCATAGGCTCAAAAACAGGAACAGCCCTCACCCTTAATACGGTATTTTGTAATGTACGCCCCCCCCAAAAAAAACACACTACAACGACTTCGACATCCTGTTTTAATTTTTGTAACTTCAGCCCAGAAGAAGAGGACGATAATTTCACATGCATTCCCCATTCCAATGAGTATATATCTATGGTTTACGCATTTGGCGCAAAAATAACAAAATTTGAAAGCTTTTTCCCTCTCAAAAAAAACATTGTTGCTCTTTGGCCCATTGAAGACAACGAACCAATAAAAATCATAGATAATTGATAAAAAATGCCTCACAATAGTCGATTTTTTCGCTAAATCTTCCAAAAAGATCGCTTTTGCAAGAAAGTGATCTTTTTTTTTGACCTATTTGACAAATTGAAAGATTCGCTTAAACTTTGAAATATGGTCGTATAGTAGTTATCTGTACACTAGAAGTCAAGTTGAAAATAACAATAACCAAAAACCTATAAAGGGAGGTTTATATCATGGTATCTACAAGACTCCGCGTTAAAGAGTTACTGCGTGAACGCCGCTGGACAACAAAAGTCTTAGCAGAAAAAACGGGCATGTCAGAAAGTTATTTAACACATATAAAAAACGGCACACGCCGATGGAACGAAGATGCACTTAAAAAGCTAGCAGAAGCATTCGAAATTGACCCTACAGCTATTTTTGCTCATGTCACCGGCACTACCACTATGGGAAACAGCGCACCTATGATACAACCAGCAATTTCTGGCGATATTTCTGAAATTACCCAATCACTTGACCTTAAATTAACGATTATTCCCGTTGTTGGACAAATTCCAGAACATCCATCAAAAAGCAACAACAATGTCATTCAACAGGCTACTGGCTTTGCCGGACATTTTTTCCCAGTTTTGGGAGATTTTGAAAACCCTGAAAACATGTTTGCCTACTGCATTCCAGATAACACCATGGCCCCACAGTTTGTAAAAGGCGATTATGCCGTCATTTGCCCAAGCCAATGGACAAATTCCGGTGATATTGTTGCCGTTGAATATGGCAGCGAAGATCAAGTAAATCGCGACATTATGCAGGTCAACTTCATGGAAGACTTCGTTGTTCTTGAAACAGTGAATCACAAAAAATCACCAATTGCTCTAATGCGCGGCAAAGATCAATTTAGAATCATTGGAAAAGTTGTTGCTCGACACCAAAAACTTGCGTAAATAACGAAAAGTACTAAAACTGTTGTAAAAACCAATAGGTATGCTACAGTTCTTGTATTGTTTAAACAAGGGTCCCGTTAGCAACATATAGTTTTGTTGCTATCTCCCAAAGTAACCATGTATTTTCACGATATGTGAGGAGAACCTTATTATGAATCGTTACGAAACGTTATTTTTGCTTCATACCGAGATCACGGATGATGATGCAACATCGCTTGAGCGTCAATTTGAAAAGATCATCACCACCGCTAAAGGCTCGGTTGATAGCCTTGACAATTGGGGAAAATGCAAACTTGCATACCCTGTCAACAAGAGCTTGTATGGCATATACTTGCTCATTCGATACACACTCCCTGAAAACGCATCAAAAGAAACATTCAATGCAATTGATCACTTTATACGCATAAAGTGCAATGAGCTTGTCTCTCGTTATGTCACAATTAAAATTAAACATGATGCACCTGCAACATATGCTCGACCAGAAGCAGTTGGTTCAACACGCAATGGCAGTACTGATCAATTTTTCAAAGATAAGAAAATTGAAACATTGCTCCAAACCGTTGACGCCCCTAAACAAGGAAAAGCTGACGCATCAATACCAGAAATGGACATTGACGAACATGTCGACAGTGATTTAGATGATATACATAACGAAGAATAGGTAAGCCATGTCAAAAGTTAAATTAAAGATAAGCTCTCGCCTGCTTAAAACAAAGGTAAGAAAACAAGCATATTTAAATCCTAAACTATGCCGTTTTTGTGGAAACAAAGATCTTGAAGATTCTCTTGATTATAAAAACGTTGGATTACTGAGAAGTTTCTTAACAGAACGAAACAAAATCCTTCCATCTCGCATCTCCGGAAACTGTTGTTCTCACCAAAGAATTTTATCAAAAGAGATCAAAATAGCTCGCTCCATAGCATTGTTACCGTTCTGCTCTATTCGTGCATAATTACGTAACAATACATAATATAGTTTCTAAAAAAATGGAAGAAAGTCTTTTGCTTTCTTCCATTTTTTACCTCTAAATATTTTCTATTTTACATTTTTATCTCATGTGATATACTAGGACGTGGTGAGGGGAATCTTATTAAAAAATTAAGCCTTTTAATTCGTAGGGAAGATTATGAGTTTTAAACAAAGACCAGATATTCGAAATATAGCTATTATAGCACACGTTGACCATGGAAAAACAACCTTGGTTGACCAAATGTTACGTCAATCAGGCTCTATAACAGGAGATCTTGCTAACGTTGAACGCATCATGGATAGCGGAGACATTGAACGTGAGCGTGGTATTACCATTCTTGCAAAAAATACCGCAATACAATTACCAGAAGCCAAAATTAACATTGTTGATACACCTGGACATATGGATTTCGGAGGAGAAGTTGAACGAACCCTTCAAATGGTTGAAGGCTTTTTGCTCCTTGTTGATGCTGCTGAAGGCCCATTGCCAGGAACCCGTTTTGTTCTTCAAAAAGCGCTCCAACTTGACCTCAAACCCATCGTTTTGATAAATAAAATTGATCGAAAAGATGCCGACATTGAACGTACAGAACACACCATTCAAGATCTTTTTCTTGATTTGGCAACAACAGAAGAACAGCTTAATTACCCAGTTTTATACGGATCGTCAAGACAAGGATTTGTTTCAAACGATCCAAAGGCAACGTCAGGAACCATGCAACCGTTATTTGATGCAATTGTTAAACATATTCCTGTTCCAAAACAAGAAACAAATGATTTAACTATTTTGATCACAAACCTTGATTATTCTGACTATTTAGGACGTATTGCAATTGGTCGCGTTTTTAGCGGACAAGTCAACGTCAATAAATTTATCATTGCTTGCAAAGATGATTTTGTTAGCCAACCACAAAAAATTACCAAACTGTATGTCTATGAAGGCGTCAAACGCGTTGAAAAAGAAAGCGCTGAGTTTGGCGAAATCGTTGCACTTGCTGGAGTTTCAAATGATATCGTTATCGGCACAACGCTGTGCGATGTTGAAAAGCCAAAGCCAATTCATTATGTTGATATAGATGAACCAACTCTTTCTATTTACATCTCTGTTAACGATTCACCATTCAATGGACGCGATGGAAAACTGCTCACATCTCGACAAATCAAAGACCGTCTTGAAAAAGAGTTAAAAACCAACTTGGCATTACGCGTTGAAGCAACCAATTCTGCAGACACCTTCAAAGTTTCTGGGCGAGGACAATTGCACCTAGGCATTCTCGTTGAAACCATGCGTCGAGAGGGTTTTGAAATACAACTTTCAGCTCCTGAAGTTATTTATAAGACAATAGGTGGCCAAAAATGCGAACCTATGGAACTTTTGACACTTGATATTGAAGAAGCACACCAAGGCGCTGTTATGGAACAACTTGGCAAACGAAAAGCGCTCCTTGAAAACATGGTGCATCATGGTAACCATAAAGTTCGCCTTGAATACAAAATTCCAGCTCGAGGACTTATCGGCTTTCGTAGTATTTTTGTTACAGAAACACGTGGTACAGGTCTTATCAATCATAGATTTCTCGGCTATGAACCATACGCAGGCGCAATTCCAGGAAGAACAAAGGGATCGCTTATTTCCATGGAAACAGGACCAGCAACCGCGTATGCTATCGATGGCCTACAAGCTCGTGGCGTCATGTTTATTAAGCCTACTGATGAAATATATGAAGGCATGATTATTGGTGAACACACCCGTGAAAATGACCTTGATGTCAATCCAGCAAAAGGCAAAAAACTTACGAACATGCGCGCCTCTGGATCTGATGACACCGTCAAGCTTGCACCTCCTCGTATCATCAACCTTGAAGCAGCTATGGAATGGATTAATGACGATGAACTTATTGAAGTAACGCCAAATAACATACGTTTACGTAAGCAACATCTTAAGGCAACCAACAGAAAACGTAGCAGCAAATCAGACGAATAAAAAACAAGAGGGTGATAGCAAAAAAACTATCACCCTCTTGTTTTAATATGGCACAGTTACGCCGCTGGTGCCGCCTCCATTTTGCTAATAACATCTTTAATAGTTTTCCGTATTGTTTCCTCGCAATCTTCTAGATTTTTTTTAGCAAGCCCAGAGAGTAAGTCAAATTGTTTATCTGTGTATTGCAACGTGAAGGTATTACAAAATCCCTTTGCTTCTTCTTTTTTAGGATCAAACGTTTTTGAGTATGTTTCATTTTTTATAAGAGGCATATAGATAATTGTTGGTATCCCTTTAGCAATATCTCCATTAAAAACTGTTATTTTTTTATTACTAAAACTTTCTACTGGCCCTAACACAGGAAACGCAACACCTCGTTTTTGAGCATCGGTTTCTATTCTTTTCAAGTTGGCTCCAATAGTGCCTGCTGAATAGTCACATATAATAACAATATTTGCTTTTGAAAAACCATGTTTTTCTAACAACTTCATACGTCTTTCAATAGGCCTATAAGGAATCCCAATTTGCGTCATACCAGCATCAACAAGAGTTAAATTGTTTTCACTTTTAGCAAGAGACTCAGCCATACCATAGGCTGGATTTTTTACTTTTGCGGGAAAAAACCTGACACCATCAACAACCTTCGTTTGCGTCACAACTTTCAATTTTTTAATCGAGGGCATTGCTTTTTGCAACTCTTTAATAAATTCTTTAGCCGTAAAAGAAATGGCAGATCCAAAAATAGCCATTAAAAAGCCCAATCCTTGCTCTGGAGCAAAGTCCTGAGAAACGCCTGCAACAAATTTTCTATCTAAAGCCCATATTGGAATAAATACCCCTAATTTTTCACATCCAAATTCAAGAACCGTAACTTCAAACCAGTCCTTAATCTGTTCATTGGCCACAAGGCCCGTAAAAATCAGAAATGGTATATTATTTGATAAAATATAATTGGCACAATCAGAAAAACCAACTATATGTTTTTTGCCACCAAGCTCAGTAAGAAATCTATTTGATAACAGTAATCCAAAAAAATCTATTGATGATATATCCTGATTAAGAATAACTTTTTGAGCCAATATCTTTGCTGATAAAGCGGTATCTAAAACACCAGAAACAATATCTGACGGTAAAAACAAACTTTTTTGAATTTTTTCCCTCAGACTTTTTTTAATATCATCAAATGACATATTTTTCTTAGCCGACAACGCCAAAAATTGCCCCAAAAACCACGTAGAACCAGAAAGTCCTGAGGCATATAATGCAGAATCCCAAAGCCCATTTTTTTGTAAAGCCTGTATCGCTCCACAGCTTCCGGTCATTGCTCGATAACCACCACCACTAAAGCATATATGCACGTTGGGGACCTCACCATCTTTAAGCTTCATGTTCAAAAATGTTTCTAACGCTTTTTTTGAAGATACTTTTCTTTTTTCAAGGTATACAAGCTCTTCAGGTGCCAAATCGTCACCAACACGAACAGAAGCTTTTTTATCATCATACTGATGTGATATTGTTTCAACAAGCCCCTTATAAATTGGCGTAACCACCTTTTCTATTGTCGGCAATAGTACTTTCCATTCTGGGGAATTGTATATTTTTAAAGCATCCTCTTCAGATACCACATGATATTCGTTACCCAATAACGGCGTTATTTCTTTATTTTTTATTGCTCTAATTTGTTTATACGTAAGTGTTTCAAGCAGCGACTCTTTATCAAATGTCACAAGAAGCACACGATCATACCATGCCTTTCTCCATGGGAGGAGAATTCTTACTTTTGGAACAGGATCTGATTGGCTCGCTCTCCCCTTAATCTCATAAACAGAA
>Ga0172367_10004079_pt1 | contig 18423 bp, 16 predicted proteins | sample Lak10m_FD_114542 | JGI IMG/M metagenome (GOLD analysis project Ga0172367, IMG submission 114542) | Freshwater microbial communities from Kabuno Bay, South-Kivu, Congo - kab_022012_10m | ecosystem: Environmental > Aquatic > Freshwater > Lake | place: Democratic Republic of the Congo: South-Kivu...
CTTCTTTCTACATGGATGAAACAGAGATTTCCAACCTGGATTATCGGGAGTATGTTTACTGGCTGGATCGCGTCTTCGGCGAATCCTATCCGGAAGTGGTGCGCAACGCGTTGCCCGACACCCTCGTCTGGTTGGAAGAACTGGCCTATAACGATGCATTCGTGGAGACGTATTTCCGGCATCCTTCCTACAACGATTATCCGGTAGTCGGGGTGAGCTGGGTACAGGCAAACGAGTATTCCAAGTGGCGTACGGATCGCGTGAACGAAATGCTGCTCATCCAAAAAGGAATTCTCAATCCGAATGCAGAACAAAAGGATGGAGAAAATTTTGTTACCGACTCTTACCTGGCAGGGCAATACAATGTAGAAGCCCGGCGCAATCTAAAGGACATTCGCACAGGCGAAGAACGCAACGTGCGCTTCGAAGATGGTATTCTGCTTCCTGATTACCGCCTGCCCACAGAGGCCGAATGGGAATATGCCGCACTGGCTCTCCGCGGTAACCAATCTTCCGACCAAGATGAGCTCTATACCGATCGCCGCAACTATCCCTGGAACGGCAACTCGGTGCGCTACCAGGTGCGCGATAAAAGCCAAGGGGCTATCATGGCCAACTTCAAAAAAGGCAAAGGTGACTATATGGGTATTGCCGGCAAACTCAACGACAACGCGCATATTCCAGGAGAGGTTCGTTCCTACATGCCCAACGATTTCGGTCTGTACAACATGGCCGGTAACGTAAGCGAATGGGTAATGGATGTATTCCGTCCGATGACCGCTATTACGCTGCGCGACGTAGAAAACCAAGACCTCAATCCATACCGCGGCAATGGTTTCCAGCAAGTGGAGAAGGATTCGGATGGCAAGCCAGTTGAGAAAGACAGCCTGGGTCGCCTGAGATACCGATCGCTCACCGCCGAGGACCTGGACAAACGCAGCAATATTCGGGTGGGTGATCCCCGCAACTATCGCGACGGCGACGAATATTCAGGAGCCAGCTACGACCCGGAACACTCGCTTATCAGCGATGAAGTGCGGGTGTACAAAGGGGGTTCCTGGGCCGACCGCGCCTACTGGCTTTCACCCGGTGCGCGTCGTTATAAAGACCAGAACGAAGGCGACAGAGCCATCGGTTTCCGCTGTGCTATGACTCGATTGGGTAGTCCTACCTCCAATGATAAGCCAAGTGGCAATATGTTCAATGTAAAAACGAAACGCGTCGATCGCCGATTTAACTAAGCGGCGTCAAAACGCAAATCAATATAAAAGCGGATTCTCTTAGTGTAGGGAATCCGCTTTTTTTATGGAGAAAAGCTGCTGCCGGATGCTAGTTTCAGCGTAAATTTCGGCTAAATGGAAAAGGGCTGTCATTTGGATGAGTATGCCCGTGCGGATAACCTGACGGTCTGTTGAACAGCGTTCGTCGATGAGTAGCTAGGCGCTTTTTTACCGGCCCGATAGTGATAAAGGAGGATAGGGATACAGGTACAGGAATGACCTATAGCTAATATCAAAAAACAATGTAGCACACAAGATTGAATATGGAAATAAATGAGCTTTACGAGTTGTTTCAGCAGTCTGGGAAAATAAGCACAGATTCCCGGAGTATTGAGTCGGGCAGCCTGTTCTTTGCACTGCGGGGAGATCGGTTTGATGGCAACAGGTATGCCGGAGCGGCGCTTGACCAGGGCGCAGCTTATGCTATTGTAGATAATGCAGAGGTGGTAGAAGCAGGAAAAAATTTCATTCTGGTAGAGGATGTGTTGCTCACTTTACAGCAACTCGCTCGTTTTCACCGCCGCAAATTTCATATTCCGGTTATTGCTATTACGGGAAGCAACGGAAAAACCACTACCAAGGAGCTGGTGAGCGCGGTACTGGCTACCCATTATCCCACCCATTTCACCCGGGGAAACCTAAATAACCATATCGGGGTCGCCTTGACGTTACTCGCTATGTCGGATCAAACGGAGGTGGCGGTGATTGAGATGGGAGCCAACGCCCAAGGAGAAATCGCTGCCCTTTGTCAGATTGCCGAGCCTACCCACGGGGTGATTACCAATATCGGCAAAGCGCACTTGGAGGGGTTTGGAGGACTGGAGGGCGTGAAACGCGGTAAATCCGAGCTGTATCGCTACCTTGAAACGCATAGGGGAACGGTATTTGTAAATATGGATGAGCCTTTTCTGGAAGACCTTTCACAGGGGATTTCCAAACGTATATTATATAAGGTAGCCTCTGAAATACAGGCGGAGGCGTATCCTATTTCTGTAAAACTGAGCCAGGCCGCTCCTTTTTTGGAGGTCGTTGTCCTCGATGAATTGGGGCAGGAGGTGCGCATTAAAAGCCATTTGATTGGACATTACAACCTCAACAACCTCCTTACGGCTATTGCATTGGGCAAGTACTTCAAGGTACCTGTTCAGCGAATTAAAACGGCGATTGAGGCGTATATTCCCCGTATGAATCGCTCGCAGGTCATGCAGCAGGGCAGCAACACCTTTATACTGGATGCTTACAACGCCAACCCCACCAGCATGGAAGCAGCACTAAGAAATTTTGCGGCGCTGGCAGCTCAACCTAAGGTGGCGTTATTGGGGGCTATGTTCGAGCTGGGCGTTGAATCAGCGGTGGAACACACGCGGATTGCGAAGCTCGCCGCTCAACTGGGTTTCGAGCAGGTGGTACTGATTGGCAGCGGATTTGCCTCGGTAGCAGAGGCAGAGGGGCTGCTTTTTTTTGAGGATGTTGCCGCGCTACGGGACTGGTTTTGGAGCCAATCCTGGGAGGACACCCATTTTCTGCTCAAGGGGTCGAGAGGTATGCAGCTCGAAAAACTCTTCGAAGGACGAGGTAAGTCCTGAGTAGCTGTTGACTGTTTAGAAGAAACGCTTGAATGCACTCAAAAGCCGTTCGGGTAGCTCGTCCTGGCATGCCATTTTGTAATCGGCATAAGAACAGGGAATCAAATGATGGCGTTGGGGGTTGTCGGAAGTGCCGGCAGGAGCTTGAATCCACCATCTGCCGGTTTTCTGGCTTTTCCAAAAAGTGAGGGGATAATCGGCCTGCTTTAGCTCGACAATATATTCAACCAGGCCATCGAAAGACGCGGGGAAATCTCCTTTGCGGTGGTAGAACCCATCGAAAAAATACCATACCATCTGAGCTACCGCCTGAGAGGTCGCATTCCGGTGGTCGTATTCGTGTCGAAATCCGAAAAGGCCAAAAGCTTTTAGCTTATCGCTCATGCCGGCGTACCTACAAATCTGGCAGGAGTCTTCAACCGTCAGTCCGCTGGGGGAGGGGTTTACTTGTCCGGGTGCTTCCGCCTGTTTCAACGCGTTAATATGTACCAGCTGTAAATCCCCATCTCGTATAAAGGGTTCGATTTCGGGCAGATTGGCTTTTACCATGCCCAAGCGAAGTAAGTCGGCATTCATATTTTCCAGCATACGCACGGTCTCCGGGGAAGTATAATGGGTCTGATATCCCAGGAGGCTTAGGTGAAACAATCCCGACTCCTTAGAGGAAAGCAGTGCCTGAAAGGCCTCATTGCGCTCTTGGGTACTATGCTGCTGGAATGGTATTTCGGCATCCACTAAGACCAGATTGAGTTGCCCTACTATCCCGGCAAGGGCTTTATATAATGACAGCCCAAAATAGAGGTCGTTTCCAATGACCAACGGCAGTATTCTATTTTGAATCAGCTCGGAAAGTACGGGAATGAGAAAGGACAAGTTGTCGTTTCGGATATTTCCCAGGTCGGCTATTTTGAGGCCTTCAAAAGGGAAACCGAGGGTAAACAACTGGCTTCGAACGGCATCGGCATCCGAGGCTCCCACCCCAACAATGGCCAGCCGTACGCCTTTCAGGGATGGAAATTCATCGCCGGCATGGACGCGGATACGCGCGCCTAATTGCCAGGCGTCTAATGGTGCACGTACAATTTGGTGCATGGCGATGGGGGCAAACCAGTTTTCGAGCATGGTTGGTAGTGGTTGTAAAGGCAATATACACGGGGAGATTATTCATCAAATGGTATTCTTACCCGCCGGGTACGCCCAAAAATACCATAATTTATGTAGCGAATAGGGTGAATAATGGGATTAATCCGTCCGCACAGGTACTACATACTTTGCCAAACATTATTTTTACCGTATATTTGATAAAGAATGTATTCCTCTTGCATCACGCATAAATCCAACGGTATCCGTACTATCCCATAAACCATTATTAAAAAACTACATTATGACAAAACGATTTATCCTGCTTCTTTTTGTTGGGCTATCCACCGCCTTCACCGGCCTTTTTGCCCAGGATGGAGCACCTGAAAAGGATAAGGCCAATGGCGCTGGTCAAGCCATGGGGATTAAAGCCACTCCGCGCAATATGTTTGAAATGGGTCTGAATGCAGGATTCACCTACATGGGCGGCGATGTACAGGCATTGCCCTCGTATGGGGTCGGCCTGCACCTCCGCAAGGCAATGGATTATGTCTTTTCGCTTCGGGGTGATTTTCTGTACGCAGAAATCAAAGGCGCAGACGAACCCACGGTTTCCATTCGGGAATTCACCACCAACTGGATGTCCGGTAGCCTTCTCGGCGTCATATCCCTAAATAGCCTGAACTGGAATAAACCGATTCGCTCTACCAATCTATATGTGATGGCCGGAGCGGGCGGAAACCGCTTCACGGCCGGATATACCTCCGAAACGATTCGCAAAGATACCCTGGAAAGTGCCTTTGCCCCCCACGCCGTATTGGGTGGTGGAATTTCTTTCCGGGTCGGAAAAAGTATCAATATTGGCCTGGAGGAGCAAGCTTATGTGGTCTTTGGCGCCAATGGAGACCGCGTGGATGGTATCAACCTGGATAAAGGAACCAATATAAAATCTTCTTTCCGCGATATTCTCACGTTCACCAATCTGTCCATCAACTTCAATCTGGGCAATGCCGCCACCCGCAGCGAACCCCTGTACTGGATCAACCCACTGGAAAATGTGATGAACGACGTCGAGGATATCAAAAAGCGCGTCAGCGAAAACCTCGCGGATGCCGATCAGGATGGGGTGCTCGATGCACTGGATCAAGAGCTGAACACGCCAGCAGGTGCCATCGTGGATACGAAAGGCCGTACACTCGATTCCGACCGGGATGGCGTTCCGGATTATAAGGATCGCGAACCTTTCTATACGCCCGCCGATGGGGAAATGGTCGATGACGACGGTGTAGTTACCAACCCTAAATCCCGTGGGGGCGGTGTGACAGAAGACCGCGTGCGCGAATTGATTGACCAGGCTCTCCAGCAAAATGGGGTGCTCAATGACAACCGCAACTCGACAGCAGAGTGGTTTCTGCCAATGATACACTTCGGTACGGATAATGCGGCTATTAAGTATTCCGACTACGGCAACCTCGCCAGTGTGGCTCGTACGCTACGCTCTGATATGAATCTTAGCCTGGTAGTCACCGGCTATGCAGATGCCACCGGAAAGGAATCTTACAACAACCAACTTTCCTACAATCGGGCACTGGCGGTCGTAGAGCATTTGGTGAAAATCCATAATATCGATCGGAGTCGCCTCCTTATCCAATGGAAAGGTTCTAATGAGAGCTTGGTTCCTGTAACCGCCAGTTTCATGAATCGCCGGGTCGAATTTCGCGTCGCTGTTGCCGGCGATACCGAAATGAATCCTCCTGGTAATAGCTCCGGAGGATATTAGTAAGGGTACCACCCGCATAGCTACATCAAAGAGAAACTGTACGAAAAGGGGCTATCCCGCAAGTATTTTGGTAGTGATTGCCACTAAAGTACTTGCGGGATAGCCCCTATATTTTTCTGTAAAGGCGCATGGACTATGCCAGCAGCCTGATATTCAGAAAGGGTATCGAACATCTAATTTCACGATGCGAAAAAGGATGAAGGATGTTCGATACCTTTTTTAATTAATACCCTGGGTTTTGTGCTATGGTAGTTCCTGCGGTCTGCACTTCCCGTTGTGGGATAGGCCAGCGGCTGCGGAAATCCTCCGTCAGGCCGGTCGCATTCCATTTGCCGATACGGCGTAGGTCAAACCAGCGGTGGCCCTCGTGGGCTAGCTCTACACGGCGTTCCTGTATAACAGCATCTACGATGGCGTTCGCATTGTCGAGGGCTACCTCAGCAATGCCAGCTCGTTTGCGGACCACGTTGAGGTCTGCCACTGCACCGGATACGTTGTTTTGACGGGCACGTGCCTCTGCGCGAATCAGGTACATCTCCGCCAGGCGCAGCAGGATGACGTTGTCGGTTCCGTTGACGCGGGTGTATTTGAGTGTTTTGTTGGCTGGCGCGGTAGTGACGTTTACTGCGAGGCGTACGTCACCAGGTTCGTGCGCAGACTTAAGGGACGCTGTAGAGGTAAACTCATTTCGGCCACCGGAGGAAGTCGGCAGATACCAGAATGCAATCGAGTTGGTATTGTTGATGTCGAACTGTAGTTCCCAGATAGCTTCTGATGAGTTCTGTGAAAGCCAGATATTGGGATACGTCTGTGTAGTCATCATGGTGTATTTTCCGCTGGCAATCACCTCAGAAGCTGCTGCTTCTGCTTGTGCCCACTCGTTGCGGTACAGGTGCATTCTGGCTTTCAGCCCAAGCGCCACGTTTTTATTGGCTCTTCCATTGCCATTGGATGCACTCAGATTTGCTACTGCGAAGTCCATATCACTCATGATTTGCGTCCAGACCTCTGCTTCGGTGGAACGTGCTTTAGGCGCTGCATCATCGGCAGATAGGGTAGGTGCCGTGAAAATGGGAACACCCAGCCCACCACTCTGGTTAAACCCAGCCGGAGATCCACCAAAGAGGATGAGCAGGTTGAAATAATGGTATGCGCGCAACAGGCGGGCTTCACCTACGGTATTCGCTGCGTTGAAAGAGGCATCTTGAATGCCCGGAGCGGAAGCGATTACGTTATTGGCGCGGTTGATAGCTACATACAAGGTATTCCATGTTCCTTGGATATTGGAGTTATCCGCCAGGATTTGTCGGTTAAACACCTGCGCATAGGTTGGGAAGGTTCCCGTATGGCTTAGGATATCGGAATAGAGGTCAGGCAGCACCTGCATTTGAAGTCCGTAGTAGTTGCTGTTCTGAACAGCGTTGTAAGCGCCGAGGAGGGCAGCCTCAATATCCGATTTGGTTTTAAATCCGGTCGAGGCATCGAGCGCGGTGTAGGGCTCGAGTTCCAGGTTGCTTTCACAGGCAGGGAAAAAGCTGACTATGAGTGCGACTGCCAGAATTTTTATTAATGGTTTCATGCATTCAAGATTAATAAGTGGATAAAATTGAAATAGGGCTGAAAGAGGGGCATTATGTCCCTGTGGTTTGGCCCTTTTCATCAGAATCCGAGATTTATTCCGAACAGCACCGTACGTGGCTGCGGGAAGGTGAGGAAGTCGGTTCCTGCAGAAGTATTCGTTTCACCAAACGTACTAACCTCGGGGTCAAACCCGGAATAGTTGGTGAAAGTGAGTAGGTTCTGCCCTGTTACATAGACCCGTGCATTGGTGAGTCCTGCTTTTTTCACGATTCCTTTTGGAATGTTGTATCCAAGGCTGATGTTTTTGAGGCGCACATACGATGCATCTTCCAGGAATCGGTCGGATACTCGGCGGTTGTTGTTGGGGTCGCCAAAAACAGCGCGGGGTATATCGGTGTCAGTGTTCGTGGTCGTCCAGCGGTCTCTGACAGTGGCTGCTTGTCCGAACACACTGTTCATGCCCTCTGAGAAAGCCCGGGTATTGTTAAATACATAATTGCCGATGCTGAACTGGAAGAAGAAAGACAAGTCAAATCCATACGCCTGGATGTTGTTGATTACGCCGCCATAGAAATCGGGGTTAGCATCACCCAGTATTTTCTGGTCATCGGACGTAATACGGCCATCGTTGTTGATATCCTCAAACATAATATCGCCGGGGCGAGTAAGCGTGGATTGGTACACTGCTGAGGCACTGCCGGTAAGTTCTCTTGCTTTTTGGTTGAGGGCATCGATTTCTGATTGTGCCTGGAAGATTTTCACCACTTTATACCCGCGGAAAGCGCCCAGTGCCTGGCCTTCTTCTACCCAACTGGCAAATCCAGCAGCAAACGGGGTGCCCGCCAGCTTGAGGATTTTGTTTTTAAAGAAGGAGATATTGGCTGTTGTCGTCCAGGTAACTTTGCTGCTGGCGATGTTGGTAGTGGTAAGGGAGATATCGATTCCTTTGTTTTGGATAGAACCGATGTTCTCCTGAATGCCTGTAAAGCCGGAGGCGCCAACCAATGGGCGGCTGAGCAGCAGTTCGTTGGTCGTTCCCTGATAGGCATCGATATTGAGAGACAGTTTGTCGTCGAACAATCCGATTTCGAGTCCCAAGTCGATGTCTTCGCGCTCTTCCCAGGTCAGGTTAGGATTTCCAAGCTGAGACGGTGCCAGACCAGCCCGCTGGAGGTAGTTGGTGCCTGGTTCGATCAATGCGCGGGAAGCGAAGTTGCCGATATCCTGGTTGCCACGCAGACCATAGCTCGCTTTCAGTTTGAGTTCAGATATTACCGTACTGTTTTTGAAGAAATCTTCAGAGATACGGTATGCGGCAGAAATCGCGGGGAATACGCCCCAGCGGTTGTTGGCGCCGAAGCGGGAAGAACCGTCTGCGCGAACGCTCGCGGAGAGGAAGTACTTGCTTTTGTAGTTGAAATTGAAGCGCGAGAAGTAGCTATTCAGGCCCCAGGCGGTTTTACTGGAGGTGACGTTTTTCTTGACAGATGCGGCGTTGAGTTCCCGAATAGTTTTACCGGGATAGTTTTCGCCTTGTCCGAAGAACGACTCGTAGGTGCTGGTCTGGAAGGAGTTTCCTACCAATGCATCGAAATTAAGCCCTCCGAAGGATTTGCGGTATGTGAAGTAGTTTTCGTTTACCAGGTTGAGGTCAGCCGACAAAGCCTGTTGGCCGGTACCGTTTACGCCAGCAGCCTGGATATGGGTAGCCGGGATGAAACGGTCGTCGCGTAGGCTTAGTTAATCGATGCTTACGGAGGAGCGGAACTTGAGGTCTTTCAGAATGCTCAGCTCACCGTAGATATTTGACAACAAGCGGTTGGTATAGACATCGTAGGATGGTTCGTAGGCATTGGCAACCGGGTTTTCGATGGATGCGTTGGCGTCTCTTCCGTACGTTCCATCCTGATTATAAACCGGGATATGCGAACCCAGCAAGAGGGCGGTACTGAGTACACCGTAAATGTTGTTGTCGTTCTGAATCCGGTTGTTGTGTGAACGGCTGAATCCGGTGCTCACGCCGAATTTGAAGTTATCGCTTACCAGGTTGTCGAGGTTCACGCGGAAGCTGTATCGGTCAAAGCCGGATCCGATGATGGTACCATCCTGGTTGAAATAGGAGCCGGAAACATAGAACTTAGTCCGTTCGTTCCCTCCGGAAAAGTTCAGGTCTGTTTGAGCAATAGGAGCGGTGCGGAATATTTCGTCAAACCAGTTGGTAGAAGGGTACGTGGACGGGTCGGCATCCAGGTTGCGAAGTCCGAGCTGGCCGGGCTTTACAGTGGCTCCATAGCGTTCCCGCACCATTTCCTGAAGCAGGGAAACATATTCCGGACCCGAGAGGGGATCTACTCTGCGCCAAACCTCCTGGTTACCGTAGTAAGAATTCAGGCTGACCTGTGTTTTTTGCTGTTTTCCCCGTTTGGTGGTAATGAGTACTACCCCGTTGCTTGCTCTGGAGCCGTAGATGGCTGCCGCTGCTGCGTCTTTGAGGATTTCGATGGATTCTATGTCAGAAGGGTTGAGGTCAGCCAATGCATTGAGCTGCTGGCCACCTACTCCAATCTGAGAATAGCTTCCTGTATTGACTGGGATACCATCTACTACGTACAGCGGCTGGTTGCCTGCAGAAATAGAGGATGGGCCGCGTACCCGAATAGAAACAGAAGAGCCTGGCGTTCCGGAAGAGGAGGTAACCTGTACGCCAGGAGCTTGACCCTGGAGCGCCTGATCCACCCCTGTTACTGGTAGGCGGGCAATTTGATCCGACGAAATTTTTGCCACCGACCCCGTAAGCTCTTTTCGGGATTGGGTGCCATATCCTACTACAACCACGTCCTCCAGTGCAATAGCTTCTGATTCGAGGACAATATCGTAGGAGTTGGCGGTGGTAACTGCTACTTACTTAGTGGCGTAGCCCGTGTAACTCACAATCAGGGTGGCTGTTCCCCCTTGAACCTGAACCTGGAAACCACCATCGAGATCCGTAACGGTTCCCGTGTTGGTTCCCTTGACGAGAATCGAGGCACCAATAAGAGGCTCTGATTTGTCGTCCTTCACCTTTCCCGTGATGGTTCGCTGAGCGAGCAGCGAAAAAGTACTAAATACCATCAGCGAAAGGACTAGTAAGCGTCTTTTCATTTGAATGAATTTAATGAATGAAAAAAATAAGTGTATTACGTATCCAGAACAGATACGTACAAATAAGTGTAGCCAAGAAGAGTGGTTTCGTTTTGAAATGAGCCTGCGGCAGACCCTGTCCGAAACGCGGTGTAGCAACATACTCCAAGAATTGGATTGTTTTATGAAAAAATAATCCGGAGAATTTTCCTTTGGGTGAACGGCTTTTAAACAAATCATTCATCAGAATGTTCGAAAATAGAAGAAAACTATCCGTTAGTCGATAAAAAAGACGCGTACATCTATGGGTTACTCCCAGGGAAACGAACGCCTGAAGGGGCGGTTCGGATGCGAAGTGCCAAACTACAAATAGGGAACAAATGTTATCTTTGCGTTTTATTTGACAGCACATTTCCCATAGCGCGCGGTAGGCGACGAGGGAAACTGATATGAAAAAAAATCAACCGATGGCTCTTATTTCCCGGCAGGCACAGGCCATGATTCCTACGCCATGGGGAAACTTCATGATGGTGGCGTATTCTCTGGATCAACGGGATTGGATGCCTCATCTGGCTCTGGTACATGAAAATTTTGACCCGGTTCAGCCGGTATTAACCCGTGTTCATTCAGAATGTATTACGGGTGATTTATTTGGTTCCAGGCGTTGTGACTGCGGGGAGCAGTTGCACCAGGCATTGGAGCTGACTGCCGCTGCCGGCGGGGTAGTATTATACCTGCGGCAGGAAGGTCGGGGAATTGGCATCATCAATAAGCTCAAGGCATACAATTTGCAGGATTTGGGTATGAATACGGTGGCCGCCAATATCCATTTGGGACTGGAAGTGGACGCTCGTCAGTACGATATCGCAGTGGAAATGCTGAAGGATCTGAAAGTCCGCCGTATCCAGCTTCTCACGAACAATCCGGATAAAATTGATGCATTCGAAAATTCTGAAATAGAAGTGGTGTCCCGGGTACCCCTGATTATACCCCCTAAAGCGGAGAACCGGGATTACTTGGAAACTAAGCGTAGGGAAATGGGGCATTTATATGATTTACTCTAAATACTTCTTATGAAGGCGGTACGGTTTGATTCCTTTGGTGATTCCAGTGTGCTCTATGTCGGCGATGATTCTATCCCTGTTCCTGCAGAAGGGGAATTGTTGGTACGGGTATATGCGGCCGCGCTAAACCGGGCGGATATCCTTCAGCGGGAGGGTAAGTATCCACCGCCCTTTGGAGAAAGCCCTATACTGGGTCTAGAGTTGGCTGGAGAAGTGGTGGACGCGGGTGCGGGGGTGTCGTCCTGGAAACCGGGTGATCGGGTATGTGGGCTGGTAGGGGGTGGCGCGTATGCCGAATACGCTATTTTGCGTGCCGACATGGCGCTGCCTATGTTGGATGATTGGACGTGGGAGCAGGCTGCTATTGTGCCTGAAGCTTTTCTCACTGCCTGGCAGTCGCTGAAGTGGATAGCGAATACCCAGCCGGGCGAGCAAGTACTGATTCATGCGGGTGCCAGCGGGGTAGGTACCGCAGCTATCCAATTAGCGCGGGCGTTGGGTGCTATTGCCTGGGTTACCGCCTCTTCCTCAAAACACGATTTTTGTCGTAGCCTAGGCGCTGCGGGTTGCATAGATTACCGCACCGAAGATTTTGCAGAGGTGTTGAATACCCTTGATTACCAGGGGGCGGATGTCATTATCGATTGTATTGGAGGCCCTTACCTGTCTAAAAATGTTGGTGCATTGCGCCTGGATGGGCGTATGGTCATATTGGCTATGATGGGAGGGGTGCAAGGCGAATTGGATTTTCGGCCTGTTTTATCTAAACGGCTACGGATACAGGGTTCTACCCTGCGCAACCGTACGACCGATTATAAGTCGGCGTTGACTGCCGATTTGTACCGTTTTGCATGGCCTCTTTTCCAGAACGGACAGCTACGCCCCGTACTGGATCGCTCTTTTTTGCTGGATCAGGTAGGGGAAGCACATCAGTATATGGAAGCAAACAGAAACCAGGGTAAGATAGCGCTACGCATTCCCTGATGGGTTCATTTCATGGCAAAACGCGTCAAAGACCTCCTGCCGCATGAAACCTTGACTAACTGCTAGTAAAGCCGCCTGCCGATAGGATTCGAACAGCTGAATGGCAGGTGTTTGGGAGCTTTCCAACAGGGGTTTAAGCCGTTTTCGCCTTCCAATATGTTTGACATCCCGAATGAGAATAGCCTGAATGCGACCGGGTAGCCTGGTCGATATTTCGTGGTATAAATAGGGATCCTTTTCGCCACTATCGCCAATGAGAATGAAGGGGAGTTGTGGGTAAGTCTCCAGGATACGCAAGATAGCATCCATCTTATGGCTGTTGTTTCTCCGGTGGTGTAGTTTGTATGGTATGCCAATATCGCGCAGCATCAGGGGGCCTTTGGGCAGTCGATGGATGCGCAGGTATTTTTTTACCAGGCTATGGAAATTGCGCGGGCTGTTGGAGACATAAAAAATTGGGTTGAACCCATCCGGGCGGGTTCCTTGCCGCAGCGCCCGAAAAAAAGCGGCTACTTCCTTGAATACTTTTCTTCGGGCCGGACTCTTGAAAATAGTATTGAAAACGACCTCCCATTTCAATAGGGAAGTGACACCAGTATGGATGATGGTATCGTCTATGTCTGTAATTACTCCAAAATCAGCTTGAGGGGGCGGTATTAGGATTTTGGTGCTTGCTTTGGCCGGGAGGGCACCCCAAGGTGTAGATAATAATTCAATGTGCACCGAAATCCAATGTTTGACGGTTTGAGAGAGGGGTGGATGAATATCCTCCTCGAGGGTGAAATACCCATTCGCATCGGTGAACGTTTCGAGTAAATGGTTTTCGAAACGTATCCGCAAGTGTGCCCTAGGCAGCTCACTGCTGTTTAGTCGGTGGTAGCTATCGAGCAGTTGTTGCCAGGCGGATTGCAAGGGCTTATTCCGGATCGATTTTTTAATAAACACCCTGCCTTGAAGAAAAATGCGGTCGCTGCGCCCAAATCCCCGATAAGTCGCTATTTTTATTGGCAGGTTTGTTTGTCTGCCGGCAACCTGTACCATTTTGAAACGCCAGGTATCCACCATTTGATCTACAAAGTGGAACAGACGGTACAATATGTGGCGAAGCAACAACATGTAATAAGTTTACCTGGTTTTTTATTTCCCTGCTGGTGCAAGATAGGCAGGATTTAAACTGAAATTCACCATAGCGTATGAAAAGTTTACTGGCAGGGCTTCTGGTCCTTTTTTTATGCCCCGTAGGGCAGGTATTTGCCCAAGGCAGTGTTTCGTTGGCGGCTCCGGCAGGGGTTCAATCGGTCGATGGGATTATTGGTAGCTTGTATGGGCTTATTTCTGGTCCGGTGGGGCAACGGAGAGACTGGGATTCATTCCGGGCGCTGTTTCGCCAGGAAGCCCGGCTGAATTCGATGGGTAAGGACCGGGCGGGCAATCCCCGGTTTACCTCCATGGCTATAGAGGATTACATTCGCAATGCCGGGCCGAGTTTTGAACAAAATGGTTTTTTTGAGCGCGAATTGCATCGGGTAACGGAGACGTTTGGGGATGTCGTGCATATTTTTAGCACGTATGAAAGCCGTCGGACAGTCGATGGCGAGGTGTTTGCACGGGGTATCAACAGCATTCAGTTGGTTCGCAAAGACGGTCGCTTCTGGATTGTAAATATCCTTTGGAACAGTGAGTCGGCAGACAATCCAATTCCCGACAAATACCTGCACTAGAATAATTCCACGATAAAGCCGGACAACCGGAAGTCGCGCAATAAGGTCTTTTTATATAAATCTGCTTCCGCCCGTGTTTGGAAGGATCCCGCCGTGATTTTGTATAAAGTGGGGGTCCCTGGTAGGGGAGTATGCACCGTTACATCGCGTACACCCAACTTGCGGATTAAGTCGAGTTGTTTTTCTGCATTTCCCAAATTGGAAAAGGCACCGAGTTGTACGGAGAATGTGTTTTCGCTGACAGGACGCGCAGGGGTCACATCGGACGAATAATTGTAGGCTTGTGGGGACTTGGCGCTCAAGCTATTGCCGGGGCTGTTCCATGCAAAGTTCGTTTCCTGCTGACCATAATAGGATTGGTTCGGTGCGGGGGAGGGGTAGTTGACATCCGGGTTCTGAGGGGATGACGTAGAAGCTAATCCTTTCGATGCTACGTAGTTGGCATCCGAAGGGTAGTCATAACTTGCGATAGGGCTGGAAGGGGTTAGCGCGACGGGTTCGACCAGCACGCGGGCTTTTCCCAACCCGGCCATCTGTATGGCGCTTGCGGCGCCCATCGACATAGTAACTAGGAAGCCTTCGGCGTGGGGTCCTTTATCATTGACGCGCACCATTACGGTACTTTGATTATCGAGGCGGGTGATACGCAAAAGGGTGCCGAGCGGATAGTCGGGGTGAGCGCAGGTAAACTGGTTGCGGTCGTAGATTTCGCCGTAGGCCGTTTGTTTACCCTGGTAAATATCCGAGTAGAAATTTGCCCACCCGATTTCGCTTTCCTGTCCGAAAAGGAACGTGGGTAGTGCAGTCAGGGTGAGGAATAACAGAAACGTATAGCCACCTATAAAAGAGCGCATGCGGGGAGCAACCGGATTTGCTCGTAAGCAATCCGCCGGGAGAAATGGGAACATAGAATCAGCAATCAGGTTGTCCAAAACGCGCATAGTCGAGGGTTTTAAAATTTTTAACGGAGTGGCATGGAAGATATTGCTTTTTAGGAATGTATCAGGATTCGAAGAGGGTCTGGACGAAACGCTCGGTCTGGAAGACCTGTAATTGGTCGATGCCTTCGCCTACGCCGATGTATCGGATGGGTATTTTGAATTGATCGGAGATGCCAATGGCTACCCCCCCCTTTGCGGTGCCATCCAGTTTGGTGAGGGCGAGTGCGGTTACTTCGGTCGCTTCCGTAAAACGGCGGGCTTGTTCTATGGCATTCTGTCCGGTAGTGGCATCCAGTACTAAGAGGACATCATGGGGGGCGCCCTCCATTTTTTTGGCGATGGAGCGTTTTATTTTGGTGAGTTCCTGCATGAGGTGGAGTTTGGTATGCAGGCGTCCGGCAGTATCGATAATGGCAATATCACAATTTTGTTTTATGGCGAATTGTACAGTTTCAAAGGCAACTGCAGCGGGGTCGGTGTTCATACCTTTATTGTAAAATTCGCAGCCGACGCGTTCGGACCATATTTTCAACTGATCAACGGCTGCGGCGCGGAAGGTATCGCCTGCGCCGAGTACTACCTTTTTGCCTTGTTGGGTAAACTGGTAGGCCAGTTTGCCTATGGTGGTCGTTTTGCCCACGCCGTTGACGCCGACAACCATGAGCACATAGGGTTTGGTGCCTTCGGGGGTGCTGAAGGAGTGGACGGTTTCCGTTTTGTTTTCGGCTAGCAGGCGGATAATCTCATCCTGGAGTATATGTTGCAGTTCGGAGGTGTTCAGGTATTTATCTTTCGCTACCCGCGCCTCAATGCGGTCGATGATTTTGAAGGTAGTATCTGCACCTACATCTGCGCTGATGAGGAGTTGCTCCAGATTATCCAATACCTCTTCATCCACGGTTGCCTTGCCTGCAATCGCGCGGGAGAGTTGGGAGAAGATGCTGGTTTTTGTTTTTTCCAGCCCCTTATCCAGGTCTTCCTTATTTTTTTTCGAGAAGAGATTTCCGAAAAAACTCATAGTCGGCGTATTATTTGTGGTGAAGATACAAAAAGAAATACGGAGAGTGTGCCCGTATATTTGGAAAGGTGCAGAACAAAAAATGAGGAAAGCCGAGGGGTGCGGCGTACTTGATATGCCGTATATAAAGTATGTGTAAACAGAGAAAGCCGTACGAACAGACGCTCTGGTGAGCAGCAGTTCGTACGGCTTAATGCGTATTTAGATTGGTACGGAGAACGATTACTGCTTAGCGCAGCAAGAGTTCTTTACTTGAGGTTGGCAAGGAACGCATCTTTTTTGTCCTTGTGTACCATTTGTACCTTATAACTGTAGTTGCCCGTTTTAGGGTCTTTTACGCTGACTACGATTTTCACGAAATCTTTACCGGAACCTGCGTTTGCGTTACGCTGAGCAACCCGGGCGTTTTTAGATACTTTTGCCATGGTAGTTTGTTTTAAGCTTTGAATTCAGGAATTTACCTGATGGAATTGAATTACTTTATTTCGCGGTGAACGGTACGGCGCTTGAGAACTGGGTTGAACTTCATAAGTTCCAAGCGGTCCGGTGTGTTTTTACGGTTTTTTTCCGTTACATACCGGGAAGTACCAGGCATACCAGATTTTTTGTGCTCAGTGCACTCCAAAATGACTTGGATACGGTTACCTTTACTCTTCTTTGCCATGGTATTTTAATTGTAGCGTAAACGATTGAAAAAGAGTTAGAACAGAACCTTAGAGATTTACTCCGTGGCGAACGCCCTTGGCTTCCAGTTGCTTGAGGTACTGGTAAACACCGAGCTTGTCGATGGTGCGCAACGCTTTCATGGAAATCTTGAGCGTTACCCATTCACCGGTCTCCGGAATAAAAAAGCGCTTGGTCTGAAGGTTTGGCAGGAAACGGCGGCGCGTTTTCCGGTTTGAGTGGGATACATTATTCCCGCTGATAGGACGCTTTCCTGTAAGTTGACAAACTTTTGACATGACTACCTTAAATTTAAAGAGTCCAAGACGCTGTTTCCTTTTATGGTGCGGAACTTAAGCCTTGAACTCGTTCGCCAAAATTTCGTACGCCTGATTTCGTACGCCTGATTTAGATAATTGTTGTGACTCCGAAAGGACTCGAACCTTTAACCTTCTGATCCGTAGTCAGATGCTCTATCCAATTAAGCTACGGAGCCATTTGCGCTTGGTTTCAAACGCGGATGCAAAGATAAACACTAATTGATTTCAGCAAAAGTATTTTTTAGTTTTTTCTGAAAAAAATCAATTAAAACGGGGTTGCAGGTGGGTTAGTTTTATACAACTGGTTGATTATAAAAGCCTATAAAAGCAGGTAGCCCGAAATTTGGCCACCTGCTTTGTCGGATTATTCCACCCAGTCGGCGATGAATACATTGGTATCTTGGCCTCCTCCATTGAATCGGTTGGAAGAGAATACGAATTTTTTGCCATCCGGAGAGAACATTGGGAAGCCGTCAAACACCTTATCGAAGGTGAGCTGGGTGAGTCCACTACCGTCCAGATTCACCGAAAACAGGTTGAAGACGCGGCCACCCGGCAGGTGGTGGTTGGTTGTAAAGATGATTTTTTTGCCGGAAGGATGGAAGAAGGGCGCCCAATTGGCTTTCCCGAGATGGGTGATTTGCCGTAAATCGGAGCCATCGACATTACAGGTGAAAATTTCGAGGTCTGTCGGCTGGACCAGACCTTGTGCCAGTAGTTTTTTGTATTCTTCGGCTGCCTGGGGCGTACTGGGGCGGGAAGCCCGGAAAACGAGCTTTTTGCTGTCGGGCGAAAAGAAAGCGCCCCCGTCATACCCCAGTTCAAAGGTAATCTGGCGCTGGTTGCTGCCGTCTATGTCCATCGTCCAAAGCTCCAGGTCACCACTGCGGGTAGAAGTGAACACGATTTTCTTTCCATCCGGCGAAACAGTTGCTTCTGCATCATATCCGGGAGCGTTCGTCAGTTGTTTGCTGATGTTCCCTTTCGTGTCGGCCAGGAAGATATCATAGGTATCATAAATTCCCCAGACATATTTTCCGCCTACCACCCGGGGTGTCAGTGGGCACTGCTCGGAGCCCAGGTGGGTTGAAGCAAAAATGACGGTTTTATCCCCGGGCATAAAATACGAGCAGGTGGTTCGCCCTTTGCCATTGCTAATCCGATTGGGTTGCTTGCCTTTGGTTCCCGCGATCGACATCATGTAAATCTGGTCGCATTGGTTGACCCATCCGGAATAATCCGACTGAAATACCAGGCATTTTCCGCTGAAACTAAAATACGCCTC
>Ga0172367_10004080_pt1 | contig 18421 bp, 17 predicted proteins | sample Lak10m_FD_114542 | JGI IMG/M metagenome (GOLD analysis project Ga0172367, IMG submission 114542) | Freshwater microbial communities from Kabuno Bay, South-Kivu, Congo - kab_022012_10m | ecosystem: Environmental > Aquatic > Freshwater > Lake | place: Democratic Republic of the Congo: South-Kivu...
CCTGAAAGACGACAAACGCTATCCCTACATCAAAGTTCACTGGGCAGAACCATTTCCGAGGGTGACGGTCACGCGGCAGATGGCGGAGGATGGTTCGCGTTATTTTGGTCCCTACACTTCGGCATGGGCAGTGTATCAAACACTGGATGTCCTGCGCCGCATTTTCCCCTACCTGACCTGCGACCGCGAAATCACGGGGCTGGACAAACGCGCCTGCCTGTACTTCGACATCAAACTCTGCAATGCGCCCTGCATTGGGGCAATTCAACAAGACGGCTACCGTCTGATGATTTCTGACCTGATGAACTTCCTCAGCGGGCACAGCGAAGAGATTGTGACGCGGCTCGAAGCGGAAATGCTCAAAGCCTCGGAAGAGATGAGATTTGAAAGAGCCGCCGCCCTGCGCGACCAGTTGAAAGCCATCGGCTCAGTCATCGAGCGGCAGAAGATTGTCTTCGCCACCGATTACAAGGATTCGGATGTGCTGGCAATGGCGCGGACAGATGGCGAAGCCTGCGTGCAGATTTTCTTCATTCGCGGCGGCAAGTTGATTGGGCGCGAATACTTTATCCTCGAAGGCACCGAAGACAGCGCCGACCAGCAGGTGATGAGCGAGTTCATCAAGCAGTTCTACACCGAAGCCGCAAACATCCCCGAACAGGTGATGATTCCAGAGGAAATCGAAATCGAGGAAGCAAAGATCATCGGTCAATGGCTCAGATCAAAGCGTGGCGGAAGCAAGGTCGAGTTGTTCGTCCCGCAGGAAGGTCAGCCGCACGAACTGGTGGAGATGGCGGCTGAGAACGCATCCGAAACCCTGCAAGCGCTCCGCGCCCAATGGCAGGCAGACGCGCACAAGCAGGAGCAGGCTTTGGGCGAGTTGCAAGCCGCGCTGAAACTTTCCGCCCCGCCCAACCGCATCGAATGTTATGATGTCAGCCACACGCAGGGCGTGGCAACCGTCGGCGCGATGGTGGTTTTTGAGCAGGGCACACCCGCAAAAAACTTGTACCGCAAGTTCAACATCGACAGCACCAGCATCGGCGCACCCGACGACTTTGCCTCGATGGAGGAAATGCTCACCCGTCGCTTTCGGCGTTGGAAAGGCTCGCAGGAAACAGAATCCAAGCCTGGCTCCAAACCCGACGCCTCGTTCTCCTTCCTCCCCGACCTGATTATCATCGACGGCGGTAAGGGACAGTTGGGGCGCGTGGTCAAAGTTTTGGAGCAGTTCGACCTGTTCGACAAAGTTCCAGTGGTGGGGCTTGCCAAACAGGAAGAGGAGATTTTCTTCCCGCACAACAGCCAGCCGCTGATTCTGCCGCGTCATTCGCAGGGACTGTACCTCGTCCAGCGCATCCGCGACGAGGCGCACCGCTACGGCATCACCGCCCACCGCGCAAGGCGCACCAAGCAGGGCATGGCGTCGCAACTGGATTCCATTCCCAATATTGGACCCACCCGCCGCAAAGCGCTCTTGAAACATTTCGGTTCTGTGGATAAGATTAGGAACGCAAGCGTCGAAGAATTGTCCGCGGTCAAAGGCATGAACCAGAGCGCCGCCGAAGCGGTCAAGGCACACCTGGAATAGGAGTAGAAATGGTCACGAAGTCAGTTTCCCTATCGAACCCGATTTATGAAATGGCGAACCAGTTAACAGGCAAGCCCGACATCAACGACGCGCTCACGAAAATCTTGAAAGATTACTTTGAACTCAAAATCAAGGCTCTGAAAAACCAAATAGAAATGTACGAGCAGAAATACGGCATGTCCCATGCTGAATTCGAAGAAGCGTGCAAAGAAGGAAAAATCGAAAACTCATATTCCTACGAAGTCGAAAAAGACGACTGGGAATGGGAAATCGCCATCACAGAAATGGAATCGCTTGAGAAAATTTCCGAAGACCCCAAATATCACGATTTCACAAACCGCGAAATCACTTTTGTGGAATTCCTGAAATGCGTGGAAGAGAACCTGTCAAAATGAAACAAGTTTGGATTGTCGATGACGATGAAGAAATGGGACGCGCGGTCAGTCTCATGCTCAAATTGCTGGATTGTGAGACCAGGTATTTCTTTCACCCGCGCCCTGCCGCCCAAGCCCTGATTGCAGGCGGACAGCCCGACCTATTGATTCTCGACATCAATATGCCCGAAGTCAGCGGGCTGGATATGCTGGAATTTATCCGCCGCCGCAGCGAGTGGAAAAACCTGCCTGTCATCATGCTCTCGTCCGAAGCCGCCGACGTGATGGTGGATAAAGCCCTGCAACTGGGCGCGGATGGATATGTGATGAAGCCTGTTACAATTGAAGAATTAGAAAAAGTAATGGCGCAAGCCTTTTACAGACACCTCAAATAGCGAGAAGAAAATGAACGGAAAAACCACAAAAAACAAAAAACAAACCAAAGAAAATACCCCAAACCGCGCGGCGCAAATCATGTTCGCCGTGTTTGCCATCCTCCTCATCCTTTCGATGGTGCTTTCGGCTGTCACCACTTACTAGCGTCCTTCGGCTTGGTATAATCTTTTTACGCGGCGCGGTTTGCCGCGTTTTATTTCGCAAATTTTCATCCCCTAAAGGGGAGTCAAAAGTCCCCCGACTTTTTACAACCAACGACTGGAGTCGTTGGACTCCAGCCAGGACAAAACCATGCTCGATAAACTACAAGCCATCGAAGACCGTTACGAAGAACTGGGCAACGAACTGCTCGACCCATCCATCAATTACCAACGCGCCGCCGAAGTCAACAAGGAACGCGTTGACCTCGAACCGCTGATCCTCAAAGCGCGGGAATACCGTCAGGCTGTGAAAAGCCTGGAAGAAGCCAAAGCCCTCATCATTTCAGAAAATGACGCAGAGATGATTGCGCTGGCAAAAGCCGACGTGAGCGACCTGGAACCGAAGATTGCAATTCTCGAAAAAGAAATCAAAGGTCTGCTCGTTCCCAAAGACCCGCGTGACGATAAAAACGTCATCTTTGAAATTCGCGCGGGCGCAGGCGGAGACGAAGCGGCCATCTTTGCCTCCGACCTCTTCCGCATGTACTCGCGCTACGTGGATGGCAAACGCTGGAAGACTGAAATCATGTCCGAAAGCGCCATCGGCGTGGGCGGCTACAAGGAAATCATCTTCGAGGTCAAAGGCAAGGGCGCGTACTCCAAGCTCAAATACGAGTCGGGCGTGCATCGCGTTCAGCGCGTGCCAGCCACCGAATCGCAGGGACGTATCCACACCTCCACCGCCACCGTCACCGTGCTGGCAGAAGTGGACGACGTGGAAGTGGACATCCCCGAAACCGACATCACCATCGAAGTCTACCGCTCGTCGGGCGCGGGCGGTCAGAACGTGCAAAAGAACTCCACCGCCGTGCGCCTGTACCACAAGCCGACGGGCATGATTGTCACCTGCCAGGACGAACGCTCGCAATTGCAGAACAAACTCCGCGCCCTCAGCATCCTCCGCGCCCGCCTGTACGAAATCGAAGAGCAAAAACGCCGCGCCGAACTCGAAGCCGACCGCCGCTCACAGGTGGGTTCGGGCGACCGCTCCGAAAAAATCCGCACCTACAATTATCCGCAGAACCGCGTCACCGACCACCGCATCGGCTATTCGAGTTACAACCTGCCCGCCGTGATGGATGGCTCCATCGACCAATTCATTGACGAACTCTCGACTCAGGACGAAGCCGACAAACTGGCGTCCTCCGGCGCGGACGACGACGAATAACCCGCCGCATGAAAATTCAAGACCTGCTTGCGTCGGCTGCGCGTCGGCTCGAAGCGCGTAGCGAAACGCCCCAACTCGACGCGCAGGTCTTGCTGGCGCGCATCACGGGGAAAAATCGCGCCTGGGTCGCGGCGCATCCCGAATTTGAGTTGGACGAATCACAGGTCGAGCCTGCGCTGAAAAAATTGGAAGCGGGCGTCCCCCTGCCCTACGTTTTGGGGAAATGGGAATTCTTTGGGCTGGAATTTGACCTGACGCCCGACGTGTTGATTCCCCGCCCCGAAACGGAGTTGCTGGTCGAGAAGGCTTTGGCGTGGCTCCATCCTTCGACTTCGCTCAGGACGGCGACTTCACCCAGAGTGGCAGACATCGGCGCTGGGTCGGGCGCAATCGCCGTCTCCATCGCCAAACACAGCCCCCAAGCCCGCATCCTCGCCACCGACATTTCCCCTGCCGCGCTGGAAGTTGCAAAATGCAACGCAGAAAAACACGGAGTTGGGACGCAGATTGAATTTGTGGAATGCGATTTGTTGCCGACATTGAACATTGAACGTTTAACGTTTAACGTTCTTTGCTCCAACCCGCCCTACATTCCCACTGCCACCCTGCGCGGACTGCCCATCTTCGGGCGCGAGCCCACCCTCGCCCTCGACGGCGGCGCAGACGGGCTAAATATTTACCGCCGCATCTTTCAACTCGCTCCGCGCTGGCTCGCCCCGCAAGGCGTGATGTTGCTCGAAATCGAATCCACCCTCGGCGAAGCCGTCACCCAATTGGCGCGTGAGTCCTTCCCCGCCGCCGAGGTTCAACTCCTCCGCGACCTGGCAGGACGCGACAGGCTGATTCAAATTTACATCGACCAATAAGCTTACCGACCCAGCCTTCACGAAAGACTGGCTAAAGCAGATAAAAGCGATATAATTCAGCAACTTACAGAGACGGGCACATCAACCCGTCTCTATCTGTAAAATGATGCCGAATTTCAGAGGAGATGAAGGAAAATGGAAGGCGAAGTCTATTATCCGTCAGAGGAAGTTGTGGCTCAGGCGCGTCTCAAAGATTGGGATGCGCTCGCCGAAAAGGCATCCAAAGACCTGCAAGGTTTTTGGGCTGATGAAGCATCGGAACTGGAGTGGTACCAAAAGTGGGACCAGGTTCTGGATGATTCCAATGCGCCGTTCTTCAAGTGGTTCGTGGGGGCGAAGACCAACATCGTTCACAACGCCATCGACCGCCACCTAAAGACCCACCGTAAGAACCAGCTTGCCCTGCTCTGGGAAAGCGAGGACGGCAGGGATCATCGCACCTTCTCGTACTTTGCGATGAACCGCGAAGTTTCGCGCATGGCAAACATCATCAAATCGATGGGCGTGACCAAGGGCGACCGCGTCACCATCTACATGGGACGCGTGCCCGAAATTGTCTTTGCCATGCTCGCCTGCGCCAAGATCGGAGCCATCCACTCGGTGGTCTTCGGTGGTTTCTCGGTGGATTCGCTCCAAAGCCGCATCGACGACAGCCAGTCCAAGCTCATCATCACCGCCGATGGGTCGTATCAAAACGGCAAAATTGTCGAGTTGAAGAAGATGGTGGACGAGTCGGTCAAGCACTGTCCCAGCGTCGAAAATATCATCGTCGTCAAACGCACGGGGCAGCCCGTCAGCATGGAAGCGGGACGCGACCACTGGTACGAGGATTTATGCGCCCTGCCGATTGCCAATGGCAAATGCCCCACCGAAGTCCTCGACGCCGAAGACCCGCTTTTCATTCTTTACACGTCGGGGTCAACGGGCAAGCCCAAAGCCATTCTCCACACGCATGGCGGATACATGGTCGGCACGTATGCCACGCTGAAATACGCCTTCGATGTAAAAGACGAAGACCGCTGGTGGTGTACCGCTGACCCAGGCTGGATTACGGGACATTCCTACATCGTGTACGGACCGATGATCAACGGCGCGACTTCGATGTTGTTCGAAGGCGGACCGACCTTCCCCTACCCCAATCGCTGGTGGCAGATTGTCGAACGTTACGGCATCACCATTTTCTACACCGCCCCCACCGCCATTCGCGGGCTGATGCGCTTCGGCGAGGCTTGGCCCAACAAACACGATCTTTCCTCCCTGCGCCTGCTTGGTTCCGTCGGCGAGCCGATCAACCCCGAAGCGTGGAAGTGGTATTACCGCGTCATCGGCAAGGATCGATGTCCGATCATCGACACCTGGTGGCAGACCGAGACCGGTCACTTCATGATTACCCCCACCCCCACCACGCCGCTCAAGCCTGGCTCTGGAACCCGCCCCTTCTTCGGTCAGGAAGCCGAAATTTTGGACGAACACGGCAACCCTGTCCCCGACAATACCGAGGGTTATCTCACCTTGAAGAATCCATGGCCCGGCATGTTGCGCACCATCTACGGCGACAATGAGCGCTATGTCAGCCAATACTGGTCGAAGTACCCCGGACGATACACCACAGGCGATTCAGCCAAGCGCGATTCGGACGGTTATTTCTGGATCATCGGGCGCGTGGATGATGTCATCAAAGTCTCCGGACATCGCCTGGGAACTGCGGAAATCGAGTCGGCGCTGGTCAGCCATCCCGCTGTGGCAGAGGCGGCGGCAATCGGTCTTTCGCACGAAGTCAAAGGTCAGGCAATTCACACCTTCGTGATTTTGCGGCGAGGCTTCGAGGCGACTCCCGACCTGGCAGAGGAATTACGCCAGCACGTCTCGACGCACATGGGACCGATCGCCCGCCCCGAAGATGTCAAATTCCTCGACAAACTTCCCAAGACCCGCTCCGGCAAAATCATGCGCCGCGTGTTGAAAGCGCGCGCCCAGGGTTTGCCTGAGGGCGATATTTCCACGCTCGAAGAATAATCCGTTCGTTCATCCACAGATGGCGCAGATTTTCACAGATTTTTTCTCGAAATTTACCAATCTCTGAAATCTGTGGATTATTTCGGATAAGGTTTAATGCATACCGCGTAATTCGTAAAAAAGCCGGGCGGAACTCCGTCCGGCTTTTTTGTGCGGACTCTGCTTGACGCGCCTGTCTTTTGCCAGTATAAAAACGGGATGAAACTTCCCCGCCTGCTAATTGGACTTTGGCTTGCGATCTCGATCACAGGCTGTTCCATCCTCCCAGACCTGCCCGCCATCCCCTCCGGCTGGACTCTCACCCCAAGCGCAACGCCCACCCCGTCTGCAACGTTCACACCTACCATCACCCCCACGCCGTTGCCCATCGCCCAAGTAGATGCGGGAGATCGCGCCTTTTTCAATGGCGACCATGAGAATGCCCTGCTCCATTATCAAACCGCATTCAAAGATTCGCCCGACCTGCTGGTGCAGGCTGCCGCCAAATGGGGCGAGGCGCGAATCTATTTTTCCGAAGAACGCTATGAAGAATGCCTTGCCGCGCTTCAAACCCTGATAACCGAGTACGCCCAATCGGCGCATTTGGGACAGGCTTACTTTTTACAGGGACTGGCAAATTATCGGTTGAATAATTACCCGGCGGCGGCGGATTCATGGCAGACTTACCTCGTGTTGCGCCCTGGTCACCTTGATGCCTATACGCAGGAAATGCGCGGCGACGCCCTTTTCGATGTCATGGATTATGCCTCGGCGCTCTCCGCCTATAAAGCCGCCATTCAAGCGCCCGCCCTCGGGGATGATGTCGTCCTCGACTTGAAGGTTGCCGCCACGTACTCGAAATTGGGAAATTATGAATCTGCGCTCGAACTATACGACGGAATTTCAGCGCGCGCCACGAACGATTACATCAAAGCCCAGGCGGCGTATGAGGCTGGGGTCGCGTATCAGGCGCTCGGTCAGAACGAAGAGGCGTTGGGCAAATTCCGCTTGAACGTAGAGAATTATCCCCTTTCCTATTACGCCTATCTCAGCCTGGTTGCCCTGTTGGAAGCGGGCGCGGAAGTGAGCCAGATCGACCGCGGACTGGTGGATTATTTCGCGGGGCAATACGACGTGGCGGTTGCCGCATTCGACCGTTACATCACAGAGAATCCCGCGCATGACGGCACGGCTTATTATTACCGCGCCCTCGCGCACCGCGACCTGGGAAATTATGAAGCCGCTTTGAAAGATTTTTCCGCCTTTACCGCCAACTATTCGGCGCATCCGCGCTGGGGCGATGCGTGGGGCGAAAAGGCTTTCGTCGAGTGGTATCACCTCGGTTCAAATGGCGTGGCGGCAAAGACCCTCTTGGACTTCGTAAATGGCGTCCCCAACAGCGAACTTTCGGCAGATTATTTAATGAGCGCGGCGCGGATTTATGAGCGCGACGCAAAATACGAGGATGCCCTAAAAACCTGGGCGCGGGTCGCAAATGAATATCCCAGTTCTGAGCAGGCTTCGACGGCTGTGTTTTTGATGGGGACAATTTATTATCGCAACGGAGATTTTGCCGCCGCGCTGGATACCTTCAATCGCGGCATTCCGCTTTCGTTGTCAGCAGCAGACAAGGCGCGCGGATATTTGTGGCTTGGCAAATCGCAGCAAAAAATGGGCAATGAGCAGGCGGCGATGGATGCCTGGCGCGAAGCCCAAAACCGCGACCCCGGCGGATATTACAGCGAGCGCGCCCGCGAGTTGCTGATCGAACAGGCTCCCTTCACCCCGCCCACCGCCTCGAACCTGACTCCCGACCTGGAAGCCGAGCGGCGGGATGCGGACTCGTGGGTACGGCTGACCTTCAACCTGCCCGCCGACACCGACCTGAGCGGACTGGACGTCCTCGCCGCCGACGAACGCGTCATTCGCGGAACCGAACTGTGGGAATTGGGATTGTACGAAGATGCCCGTCTCGAATTCGAAAACCTGCGGGCAGAGTTGGAAACGAAGCAGGATGCGGTGGGCAGTTATCGGCTAATCAACTACCTGCTGAAACTTGGCTTGTATCGTTCGGCTGTTTTTGCCGCCCGTCAGGTGTTGACCCTGGCAGGGCTGGACGAACACACCGAGTCGATGATGGCGCCGCCCTATTTCAGCCGCGTGCGCTACGGGTTGTATTATTCCGACCTGGTGCTTCCCGATGCCCAAGCCAACGGCTTCGACCCGCTTTTTATTTTCAGCGTGATGCGACAGGAAAGTCTTTTCGAAGGATTCATTCAATCGAGCGCGGGCGCGCGCGGGCTAATGCAGATCATCCCCTCGACAGGCGGGCAGATTGTTTCCCAGCTTAATTGGCCCGTCAATTACAACGAAAAGGATTTATACCGTCCCGATGTCAGCATTGCCTTCGGCACGCATTATCTCGCCAACAACCGCAACCTGCTGGACGGAGACCTGTACGCCGCGCTTGCCGCTTACAACGGCGGACCCGGCAACGCGCTGGACTGGAAGCGGCTTGCAGGCGAAGACCCCGACCTATTCCTGGAAACCGTCCGCTTCGAAGAGACGCGCAACTACATCCGCAACATCTATGAGATTTACGTCATTTACAAGCGATTGTACGGAACAAAATAAGAACTGAAACACAAAAGCAGCCTGCCCTGAAGACAGGCTGCTTTTCTTTTTGGAAAGAGAAAAATTCTACGGGCTAATCCATGTGAGCCAGCACGCGCTGCTGCGCGGTGTCCACATCCATATCCAGGACCGAAACCAGTTTATCCCTGCCGTTTTCGCCCGCCACAATCTCCACGCGGGATTTCGGCACGCCGAGCACCTCTGCCATGTAGGCGATTAACTCGGTGTTGATTGCCTCGTCTGCGGGATCGCAGACAAGATGCACCTTGATCGTGCCATCGTTCAAGACATCCACAATCTGGTTGCGGCTGGCTCGCGGTGTGACTCTCACGCCGAGGGCAGAACCGCGCTGCCCGCCGTGAAGTTCATATTTTCTGGACATGGTTCACCTCAACTTATCGAAAGAAGAATGGCGATCAAAATACGCGACACCAACTCGATTGCAAACAACAAAATCAGGGGGCTGAAATCGAACATGCCCGCCGTGGGCACCACGCGGCGGATTGGGGTGAGAAACGGCTCGACAATGCGATCCAAGGCTTCGCGCACGGGGTGATAGGGCGGAAGGAAAAACGAGAGCAGCGCCGAGGCAATGATAATCCAGGTAAAAATTTGGGCAATCAGCCTGATCAACTGAATCAATAGCGAAAAATCCATCGAACCTCCAACTTATTTATAGTGTCTTGCGCCGACGATGGCAGTACCGACTCGCACCAGGGTAGCGCCTTCCTGTACGGCAGTTTTGTAGTCGCCGCTGGTTCCCATCGAAAGTTCAGAAAAATCCACCTGCGGAAACTGCGCCGCGAGATAATTTTGCAAGCGCCGCAACCGTTGAAAGAAAGGACGCGAAAATTCCGCATCCGAGCCGAGGGGCGGCATGGTCATCAGTCCGCGCACCCGCAAGTTCGGCAGGGCGGTCACCGCGGCAACATCTTCCAACAACGAAGCCCAGCGCGACTCATCCCCCGCATCCCAGCCCGATTTGCTCTCCTCGCCGCCGACGTTGAATTCCAGCAGGACAGGAAGCGTCGTTCGCGCCTCGCCGCAAAAACGATCCAAACGATTGGCAAGTTTCAAGCTATCGAGCGAGTGCATCAAGTTAAAGTTCCCGGTCACCAGTTGCGCCTTGCGACTCTGCACGTGACCGATCATGTGCCATTCTACCGCAGAAAATTCGCGCAAGGATTGAATTTTCATGACACCCTCTTCGGGGTAATTCTCGCCCAATGCCGTCACCCCCGCTTCGATGGCGGCGCGCGTCACTTCGAGCGGCTGGGTTTTAGTGACCACCACCAACTTCACCGACTGCGGATCACGTCCCGCGCTGCGCGCCGCACCCGCAATAGAATCGAGCGTTTGCAAATATTTTTCACGAATGGATTGGGACAAATCGTTCATAAAACAATTTTACCCCCGCAGCGCCATCAATGCGCCGAACCTGCCCGTCTTTCCTTTTTCCGCGCGGTGCGAAAACCAATCGTCCAAATGGCAGGCAGTGCAAACCCCCGAAACCTGCGCCTGCCCCACGCCCGCCCGTTTCAATTGAAGTGCATTCGACGCCCACAAGTCGAGGTGCGTGCTGCCGTTGTTGCCCTGGAAAATTCGATCCGCATCCTGCGGATATGTTTCGCGGAATGGGTCGATGACCTCCGCGCCGACTTCGTAATGATCCACGCCGATGGAGGGACCGATACCCGCGACAATATTTTCTGGATGACACCCATAATGCTCTTGCATCCCGCGCACCGCCGAACCGACGACCCCGCGCAGGGTTCCCAACCATCCGGCATGGGCAATCCCGATGACTTTTCGGACAGGGTCGTGGAATAAAATCGGCACGCAATCGCCGAAACGCATGAACAACGTCACGGCGGGATTATCGGTGAAAATAATGTCAGCACGCAGAGAAGGGGCAGCGAGCGGGCGCGGGCTGTCGGCGTAGACAATGTCTGTGCTGTGAATCAGCCAAACGTCGTGAATGGATTCAGGACTGCGACTCATCCCCTCGAACACGCGAGTGCGATTCTCCGCCACGCGCGCGGGGTCATCCCCCACCGAGCCGCCCAGGTTGAGCGAAGCCCAGGGCGCGGGACTCACGCCGCCGCGACGGGTGAATATCGCCTGTGAAACCGCATCCGAAAAAATCTCGAAACTATAATAACGCAAGCCGTTGATTTCATGAAAGGACATTACTTTGAAGCCTCGATCGACGCAAATTTTTTGATGTAATATTGCCGCGTTTCGTTCATGGATTCTTCGATGTTGGGGTAGGCAAACCAGGCAGTCGTAAGCCCGAAGAGCGCGCCCGTCAGCACGCGCAAGAAGGGCGTGCTCTCACGATACGGGATAACCACTGCAAGCCATTCCCAATCGAACTGGCTGAGGAGTTGCGAAAAACCATCCAAGCCGACGGAGCCAAGTCCCAGGAAAAGCCAGATCATCCAATGCAGCGATTTGATGCGCCGCCCCGTCAAACCGAAGATGATGCCAAAAATCAAAATGGAAAAATAGATCGCCGAGTCCCGTTCGCAAAGCGCCACCTTGTAGCCGACCGTTTCATCGCCGACATAATTCCGCGCAGCAAAGCGGGTGACGCTGTAGGGATCGTCCAGGCGCGATATTCCTGTGACCTCTTCGAAGGTCGCAACACCGCTGATATTCGCCTCTGCCAGCGGATAAAAAGCCTGTTCGCCAAAAAGGAAGAACGAGCGAAAACCAAACTGGTGGCAAAGCGGGCTGTAAATTCGATAAATGGCTTTTGCGGGAAGTTCCGCGCCCAACTTCATCAGCGTCGGCGCGAGAAAGGGCAGCCCCACATAGAAAAGCATGAACAGGTTCAATAAAAGCAAATAGCGGCGGGAAATCCAAAACGAAACGCGGTCACCGGTGGTCACTTGTTTTCCTCTCTTGATTCGCTGCAAATATTCGGGGTCGCCAAGTTGTTCGAGTTGATTCTTTCTATCGAAGGCGGCGCCGAGGGTCATTTCCAATTTTTGACGGGTGATGGGCGCTTTCAGCCGATAGGGACCCGCCTCGACGATGGGAATTTCCAAGCCAAAGTTTTGGATCAACGCCGAGTCGCTTTCGATATCCACCTCTGTCAATCGATGCGGATATTTGGCTTGCAGCGCGTTCAACTCTTCTTTTACTTCATCGCACAATTTACAGCCCTTGCGGGTGTAGAGGGTGACATTAAGCATGGAATTCCTTAAATAGACCTCTTGCATAAGTAAAGCAGTTTTTATTGCCGCGTTTGTTTTGAACCACGGAGGCACAGAGTCACGGAGTTTTAATTGGTTTTTCTCAGCGTCTCTGTGTCTCCGTGGTTAGGCATTGGACTTTTGCAAGAAGTCTAATAGACTTCGGAAGTCCAGGAGACTTCCGAAGCCCGAATGTATGAATATCAAATCCCGAAATCGAAGAAGAAAAACTGTCCCTGCTGGGCAATCAACTCGAATGCGCCGGTGAAGAGCAGCACGCCGATGACGACCAGAATGACGCCCATCGCAATTTCGACGTAACGCATGGTCTTGCTATATTTCCGCAGAATGGTCGTGACCCAGCCGACGCCAAGCGCCGCCACGAGAAATGGAATCCCCAATCCGATGGAATAGGCGGAAAGCAGGGTCGCGCCGTGTGAAATGGAACCGCCGTTCCACGCCAGGGTGAGAATTGCACCCAGCACGGGTCCCACACAAGGCGACCAGCCCGCCGAGAAAAAGACGCCCATCAAAGCAGAGGAAAGATAGCCCAATTTGGGATCGGGAGCCTGCTGCATTCGGGTATCGTACGCCAGGAAGGGAATGTGAAAAACGCCGATCATGTGCAAGCCGAAGACCACGACAACAAGACCGCCAATTTTACTCAACCAGTAACGCAGGTCGTAAAGCAGTCCGCCCGCAAAGGAAGCCGCCACGCCCAAAAAGACGAAGACCACGCTGAAGCCCAGCACAAAAGCAAGACCATGACTGAACGTGACCCAGCGATTAGATTTGTCGTCCTGCCCGCCTGCCGCCAACCCGCCAAGATAACCGATGTAGGCGGGAACCAGCGAAAAAACACAGGGAGAAAGGAAAGACGCCAATCCCGCAAGAAAAGCAAGCCCTACCGAAACTTGAGAAACATCCATTTTTGATACCTCGTAAATATTCGAAAAAAACTTGGAAAAGCCTGGTTTCTTGACCACAAAGGCGCCAAGGCGCGAAGGCTCAAAGAGGAAAATACTTTTGGCTCTCCCGTTTTTAATGGGAAAGCCAAAACCACAGCCACGAACACTCCCTGGCGCTGCCCGCCAGGGCAAGTGTGCGCCGCGCGCCAGTGCGGTGTTTCACGGATTTGAGTAAAAAAATCGATGAAAATCTGTCTAATCTGTGGCAAAGAAATAGTTCATCGTCTTTTTTCCGCCAGAAACGGGAGAGCCGAAAAAGTTTACATGGTTGAAATTACGCCGTCAACTCTGTCACGCTGATCACTGTGCCGTGTTCGGGCCAGGTCATTCGCGCCTCGGACTGCGTCAGCGAAATGTAGGGCGTCGTCCAGCGGAAAATCCACTTGGCATCCTCGGGTCGAACGTTGATACAGCCGTGAGAACGCCGTTCGCCAAAGTCGTTGTGCCAGAATGCGCCATGAATGGCAACACCATCCCCGTGAATAAATGTGTTCCAGGGCACGGCAGGGGTGGAATAACCCGCCTGCGAATCGCCAGCCGTCATATTCTTGGAGACGATTTTCCAATGGGTATGCAGGTCGCCGACGGGCGTCGCAAGTTGATCCGACTTTGCGCCGTAAGAATCGTAAGTCTGTCCGCTGGCAATACGGCAGAAGAAGACTTCATTGTTCCCCTCGAAGCAGGACAGCGTTTGATAGGTAATGCTTGCCACGATCTTCTTTTCGTTGGGATCGACGTTCGGGCTGATGGGCGAAACCTCTTCATCGGTGAGGATTTTGACCCCCGCGCCATCGAGCCAGAAGAACTCGCCGTACGCGCCATAGCCGTAGCCGTGACCGTTCGCGTCCTCGTTCCAGCGGTATTCGGGGTAGCCATTCGTCATACGGATTTGATCGATCCAAATCACCTGCCCATAGTACACGCGCGGCGGAAAATTATAGGTGATGTGATCCTGCATCCACGGAGAGGCTGCCGTGCCCTCGATGGCAAGATCGACGTACGGAACAGTTACTTCTGCCCAGAAGCCCGACATTCCAGCGGGCATTTCTGCGACAGGCGTATTTGGCAGGTTGCGGGTGGGCTGCACGCGCGAAGACCAAATATATCCCTGGGCGGTCTCCAAATATTTTTGGTTGGTCAAACCAGGCACGTTGCCAATGACTTCCCGTTCCCAGGGGATGACCGTATCGGCGCGTAAAACGCCAAGAGAGGTGTCCAACCCGCTGGCATCCAACGGCGTGGGGCGACTGCGGACATCGGTGTCATCCGTCAACCTGCCGATAATTTCGCTGGCGGGAAATTGCGGCAGGCGTTTGGGCGCATACAAACTTTCATAATAGGCGTCGAGTTTGAACGGGCGAAACGCCATTGCGCCCAGCCCAACGCCTGCAACTTTTAGAAAATCACGACGGGAGAAATTATGCTTCATGCTTCACCTTGAAAATTCGATGTAAGACGGGATCAAGCCCGTCCCGATAAAGGATACCTGCAAACAAAAACAGCGTCAACCGTGCAATGAGAAAGGATTAATCCTGCAAATACTTTTCCAGCGCGCGCAGGCAGCTTGAACTGAGCTTATGCCCCACTTCATCCTCGCAATAAGTGACACGCGCACCAGCCTGTTCGAGCAGCGCCATCGAAGCGCGGGCGCGGTCGAGCGGAATCATCTGATCCTGCGTGCCGTGCGCCACAAAAATCTGCTTGCCTGTCAAAGGCTTTTTGGAAACCGCGCCTTCCGCCCCTGCGGGAACAAACCCCGCCAGCACGCCCATCTTGCGGATTCGATTTGGGTGGAGCAATCCGAGCACGTTAACCATCGCCCCGCCCTGGCTGAATCCTGCCGCGTCGAACTGGGTCGCGTCCACCCCGACTGAGGCGGCATACTCGTCGATGAGCCGAATCAACCCGTCAGCGGCGGGAGCGAGCGCCTCCAGCGTGGGAAAGCCAAACGAAGCAGGATCAAGCCGCCGCCACGAGAATCCACTGGGTTCGGCAGGGTGAGGCGCGCGCGGGGCAAGAATCCAATAAGCGGAGGAAAATCGCCGTGTGAAAACCCGCATCCAATTCTCGTCGCCCGTCCAGCCGTGCAAGAGAATCAGCAGGCGTGGATTGGCGTCTTGCGAGGGACGCGCGCGCAGCGTCCAGCCGTTGAAAGTCAGCAGTTGGGTGTTAGTCGCGGTTGGCACGTTTGACAATCCAATCTGAAAGTCCGAGTAGCAGGAGAATCAAGCCAATGGGCACAAAGGCGGCGAGGATGCAGAGCAGCCCCATCATTGCCGCGCCAAAGCCGTAGATTGCCCAAATCAAGCCGTCGCCGACAATGAAGAGCAGGAGAACCGCGCCAACGACAAGCCGCACATTGGTATCGCGCATATATTTTCGTAAATCACGGCTCATGCTTTACCTCCGAATAATGTTTTTTTCATACGTCCCGTCCATGAGGTGATTTTTTTGAGTTGCGGCAAAACTTCCTCTGTTGCCTCTTCGCCCAGTTGGGCAACATCTTTCACCACCACGCGGTCGAGCAGGTCGATGTGATGTACTTTCGGGCGGATGATGACATCGGGCGCGTCGGCTTCGAGACGGTAATGCGCTACGGCGCGGCTGTTCAAATCCACAGCGCGCATGAAGATATCGAAGGTCTGCGCCAAATTGGTACGAAACAACCTCTCGGTGATTTGTTTGGGAAAGATGGATGGGACGGGAATGGTGTAGGTGCGAAGCGGAACGTCGAGCGGATCGTTGAGCGTGACGGCAACGATGGGCAGGTCGGGCGAGAGCATCCGCGCCACCGAGACGGGCACAGGGTTGAGCACGCCGCCATCCATCAATTCCCATTCGTTCATCCGCAAGGGTGTGAAGATGCCGGGGAGCGCAATGGTGGCAAGTACCCCGTCTCGCAAGAAGCCATGCGAAATGACGACCTCGGTTCCCGTCTTCACGTCCACAGCGGTGACGGCGCAGGGAATTTTTAGGTCATCGAAGGTCTTTTCGCCCACGACCGAATCGAGCAATTTGCGGACTCCCGCCAGCCCCAGCAAAGAGGGACCGTCGCGCGAGTCGCGGGCGTACAGATTGCCCTGGTCGATGGAAGCAAAGATTTCCTCGATTTGTTCGACGGTATAGCCAGATGCGTACAGAATGGCGACCAGTCCGCCGAAACTGGTTCCCGCGACTGAGCGAATTTTGTAGCCTTCTTTTTCGAGGCGGCGAATAACGCCGAGGTGGGCATTGCCTTTTGCGCCGCCGCCGCCGAGTGCGAGTGTGATGTTCATGGTTGGTAGGTTGGGTAGGTTGGGAAGTTGGTAGATTGGGAAATTGGTAGGTTGGTAGGTTGGGAAGTTGGTAGATTGGTAGATTGGTAGATTGTAGACTGCTTTGAGTGGGAAGATTATACCTTGTGAAAAGAATCAAAAAAGCCGCGAGAGGATTCTCACGGCTTGCACGGCGGCTGGGTTTATTGAACCCAGGATGAAACGTCGCCGGTCATTGGCAGGGGAATAATTTGGCAGGTTTGCAGGTTGACGGCTGTGATTTGCGTTTCGGCATTCGCGTCGTCTGTGTTGAAGACTCCCATCACCAGCCAGTTTCCGTCAGGCGACCAGACAGGACGAAGCGCCATCCAGTGTCCCATTTGGGCAACCAGCCTACGGTCAGAACCGTCGAGGGCTGCGGTGTAAATTCCAAGCGAGGTGGCGCTGCCCGCTTGCGACAGGAAGGCAAGGCGGGTTCCATCGGGCGAGAGGGACACTTCCATCCCGCTCGAGGTCACGGCGAATAATTCATGCGTTTGCCCGCTGGCAATATCCACTTGATGCAGCATAACTCCCTGCTGTGAATCTGTGCCATAGAAGAGGCTTGCCCCGTCCGCAGACCAGCCAATCAACTGTTCGTACTCGATACCGTCGAAGACCCGCTTCACGTCGCCGCCGTCAGCGTTCATAGTGTAGAGGTTGAAATCGCCCCCGCGCATGAAAGCAATTTGTTTCCCGTCGGGCGACCAGCGCGGAAGGTTGTCGTCTTTTTGCGAGGTCGAAATGCGCGTTGCCGTTCCACTTGGCAGGCTGGCGATATATAAGCCATCGTCTGCGTTGTAGGCAACCTGCAAACCATCGGGGGAGAGCGCCGACCAAATACCAGCGCCGATAATTTGCTTGCTGCTTTTTCCCAAGTCGAAAACGTACACGCCGTAATTATCGGGCGAAGGATTTTTGCCGTCTTTGTCAATGCGCCCGTACACGCTGAGTTTGCCCGTCAGGTCGGCGGGAATCGGCTGCGGGTTCGCCAAAGCCGCTTGCCACGAATCCAGCGTCAGGCAGGCGTTGAGCGATTCAGTCGGCGCAGAAGGAGGCTGCAAGGTCGCGTTTTCAGGCTGCCATTCCAAACGCCAGGGACCGCGAATCTTCACGATGGGCGTGGAATGAAATATGAAAGATAATTTTCCAACAGGCGGATTGCCTTCGTAAACAAGGCTCGATTCAAAGCTGCCCATATTGTCGCCGCCTCCTCCTCCGCCCACTGGGGTGAAGCCGTTGATTTCCACCGAGATGTTGGGGTTGACCTGGCTCTCGGATGTAAATTCGAAGGCGTACCCGTCGCCGTTAAAACGAATGGAATTGAGCGTGACAGAAAACGCATCGAACTGAAGTTCCTGATTCAGCGTCCATTCCTGACCCGACTGCGGATTCGTGCCTGTGTCGAAATCGAACCTTGCTTCGCTGCTGGCGGTTTCCGCATCGACCGCCGCCAGGGTGATGGTCAGCGGGAAGGCAAACTGTTTTGAATTGAGTTGATACGCCCAGGGGAAGACTCCCATCTCGCTGGTGGTGATGTCGAGGTCGTTGGGCGTGGTGAATTCGACCTGTTGCCCGTTGGCGTCGGTGATGGCGGGCCATTCAGAGATGCCCAACACATTGGCGTCGGCTTCAAGCGGGGTTGAATCAAACCTGCCGATGAGGATGTAGCCCGTTTCGGTTTCGATGACCTTTTCCAAAACCAGCGGGCTTTCGACTGCCGCGCTTGTTTCCCC
>Ga0172367_10004081_pt1 | contig 18419 bp, 23 predicted proteins | sample Lak10m_FD_114542 | JGI IMG/M metagenome (GOLD analysis project Ga0172367, IMG submission 114542) | Freshwater microbial communities from Kabuno Bay, South-Kivu, Congo - kab_022012_10m | ecosystem: Environmental > Aquatic > Freshwater > Lake | place: Democratic Republic of the Congo: South-Kivu...
ATGCTCGCCCCGGTCTACAACCACATCATGAACGGCATGGGACTGAACGAAACTGCCGGAAACACGAAGACCAACAACCAGATAGTCCTGATCAGCATGATCGAAAACATGCAGCACGTCATCGACCAACCTGAAATGATAGACCCCCACGACATCAGAATGCACGAATACGCCGTTCCAGCCAGGCTGGCCACTGTGAGGCTCCCGCTGAGGTGCGACTCTTTTCGATGCGACTTCGACTTTTCTGACCTAAACGACAATGTCAAGGGACCCCTCCAGACATTCTACCCCTGCGAGCGATGGACACAGCCCCTGAGAGACAGGACAGGCCATTACATCAAGACGGAGTTCACCGACCTTGCAACGAGGCAGGCCTTGAGATCATACTTGACAGGGAAAAATGACATGGCCAATCAGTACTTCCAGACCATTACTCTCAATGTGGACAACAGGTTAGTCCAGTGGACCACGATGCAGTACCACCCAGGGCCCCAGAGGCACATTGCCGACCTCGAGGAGGCTGCAGAGGCTCTCAACGCCATGTCGAGGCGCACGGGGCTAAGATCTGCGTCAAGTCAACACAACAGCATCTACGTGAGCTCGACCGTAAACAGGTCAGAGGCACTGAGGCTGTCCACTGCCAGTACCCCTTACAGTCGCTCCGTGGAGCCCGAACGTTTCGTGGACGTAAACGGAGTTCTGATTGAAGAAGAAATTGACACTGACAAGACAGACCATGATCAAGAATTTCAGCAAATTTCAGGGGTCGCGTTCCAAACGATGGTCAACATCTCGACTGGGAGCACGTATTATGGGAGCAACAATATTAAATATGCCTCATCCACGACAAACTCAAATCAACTCCAAGAACTGGTGTTCCAGTACAAGCCAAAAGCAGTATTCATGCACGACCTGGCGCACTTCTACCTGCGAAAATGCCCATTCAAGGTAGTCAACGGGGACAAAAGGCAAGACGTCAAGGTGGTCACTTCGTTGGCTTGGCACAAAGACGTCAGTGGAAAATATCACTTGGTGGCACACTTCGAGTGCTCCACGGGTTTCAATACACACTGGACACACAAATCTGCAGAGATGATGATAGTATCCCATCAACAGGACAAGTACAGAGAAGACTTTGCGGCCATCTTGGTCAAAATGAACAAAATACTGACGGAGCAGTGTCAAGCAATGCAAGATTCTGTTCAACGAGCGGCCACTCCGGGTCCAAGCAGACAAGCAACCCCTTTCGCGGTTACAGAACTCGATTCTGTTTTTGAAGAAAAGCTCTCCCACCTGGATACATACTTGAAATCTCTTGTTGAAGACCTGAAAATCAAAAACATGACGCTGACAAGGACAGGAAAAATTACAGTTCAGGTTTCCCAAAACACACACGTGGTCAAAAACTACATTATTCATTACGAGAAAAATAGAAATGAATTGCAGATGTACCTGTACAGCTCTGAATTGGGAGGAATCTACGACAAATCATCCAGGCAAACACTCAGTGACAATTTTACTCAATTGCTTTCTGATATCAGTAAACTTCGTCCTATTGGAAGTTTAAGACCTCAGTGGACTACAATCGACGCAGCCCTACTGCTATTGCCCGGGGGCTGCACACACACACAGTACGATACGCATGTTGTAATTCACAAAATGCACGAAACAGTTCTCGCATACCCTTCCACGAGAGGCGTCTGCGTGGCCAAGGTGGACGAGGACAATTCGTCGTTTTACACGGACGAAGAATGCATGAATGCTGATTCACCAGCAGCAACCCTGGCAAATAAAATCGGAATACTTCTGACTGTCAAGGCGACAACCGTCACAGACGAATTGGTGTACAAAACGGTGGAAAAATACCTGAACGACCTAGCAGCTACATATGATAACTACAGCGTATCACTTGAAGGAGACGCAAGTGGAAACGCATATACTGTTTACTCATTTACGGCTGGATCTAAAGAATACGAATTTCAACTGCATAAAGCAGAGGTCTCTTTTGGACTGAAAGATGGCAATACAGCGATCAGCTCGCTGAAGCTCTCGAGCATCAAGACAGAGGCACAAATGAAAGGGCTGGACGAGGCCGTCATGGACGCTTTCAGGCCTTTCAAGGAAGCTGTGACGTCTACAATATCAAAATGAAGTCTCGTATATATGGACGCCCAGTGGCCATGCCTAGCTGCTGGCAGGAGGCCATATCTGCCATGTACATCATGCTCTCTGGGCGCTACCGCCTGACCTACGAGGACAAGGCCTCCGAGGCAGAGGACCAGCTGAGCAGGCTGCTGCTGCAGCTGGACAAGCGCGAGGAGGCGCTGAGGGAGGTGGTGCAGAGGGCGGCGCAAGAGGCGCTCAAGCTGCGCTCCACGGACCGGGCGCGGTGCAAGCTGAAAATTCAAGAGCACAAGCGGGCGCAGGTGCAGCTGGAGAGGCTGGTGCAGTACAAGGACATGGTGGCTGTGCACATGGACGCGCTGCGCAACACCGAGCTCAACAAGACCCTGATCTCGGCGCTCCAAGAGTCAAGCAAGACCCTCAAGGACATGGGCATAGTAGACGGCGTCAGGCAGGCCGAGGCCGTGGTCTCTGACGTGGAGGCGTCCATGGCTCAGGCCCAGGAGCTGACCGCCGTGCTCAACGCCCCATTTACTACCAATGTGACCGTGGCGGACGAGGAGCTTGAGGCGGAGCTGAAGCTGCTGCTGGACGAGGACGAGCCGCCTCAGCCAGACGCCCCAGCACTCGCGCCCGCTGCTCTCCCCGCGCCCAGTGCGGAAAGAAGGGCAGCAGCGCTCTTGAACTGACGCACCTTTTCACCCCTGCACGCCTGGAAAACGACCTGGCCTTTGTTGATCCTGGTGGAAACTGTCCAGTCTCCAGGCCCCTCAAACATGAAGTAAACGCTCTCGTCCGTGACCTTGCACAGCTCCGAATCGACGCCGAGCAACTCCTTGACGGCCAGCGTCGCGGGGCGAAGCGCCTTCAGCGCGGGGTCCATGCGCGCGTGAACCTCGTCGGCAAGCTCGGTCATCTCCAGCGCAAAGTCCTCCAGGTCACCCGTGTCCAAATCCCCGGACTCGTAGTCACTCCACGTCGCCCTGACCTCCCCCTTCAGCACTGGAAACAGGACCTTCTCGTCCACCCCGCAGTCTTCTTCGGAGGGATCGAGTAGAACCAGCTGAAAATCCAGCTCAGAGGGCTCTGGACCCTTTCCCCATATCTCAAAGCACATGACGTCCCACCCGTCGCCGTCCACGCACCCCACCCGCCAGCCACGCTCCACGAAGGCCGAGCGCACAGTGTCGATCACGACGCGCTGAATGGACCTGAGGTTGTCAAGCTCAGTCCGGAACAGCACGTACACCGACCTCATGTGCACGTTCTCTTGAAAGTCGCGCTCGTGCCTCAGCCTCTGCACCTTGCACGAAACATTCTGGTCTGTGATGATCGCCTCTATGATGTTACCGTTCCGGATCAACGAAATCGACACGTCGCACGGCATACCACAATAGCTAAATAACGTGAATTTCGAGGTCACTAGGTCAACATTGCACTGCCAGTGCCTAGTTTTCAAATACGTGAAAAGGAATGTGGATACGTTGTGCAGCATCGCTCAATTTTTTTTATTGCAATCAAAAAAAAAAATCAATGGCCAAGGCCATGATCAAAGACAGACTGCATGATCAAGAGCTTCTTTGAAGCATGATGGCTCGCCTTTTCAGCGGCTTCGACGCGCTTCTGACCGTCCGTGTCGCCCCCCTCAAGCTCGGCTTTCACAGCATGCACCAGCGCATTGGCAGCTTGGACCTTTTCGTACTGTTTTTGCAAGCGACTGTCGAACGCGACAGCATCTTCGAAGTACATCTTCGCATACCGCTCGTGCTTGTCGTCCCAGTATGCTATACCTTCTTTGCAGTGAGATTTCTTGCCAGACATTCCGGATCGACTGAGTTGACGCCACTGAATTTTATTATGATGGCTCTTCGCTTTCTTTTTAATTTCCACACCGTCTTTTTTTTTAAGTCGACATCCGGAATGTCTGCAGGCCAGCCGCCGTCCTTGCTGGAGTGCCAGCCCTTCATACAAAGGACCGACGAGTACTACGAGAAAAAATCAAGGAAGTACAAGAGGCTTTTGAAAAAAAACTCAGAGCGCTTCTTCGAAAAACTCAACACCAAACGCCTGCATTCCAGAGACTACTCCAAACAGGTCATCCGCGGCCTCAAGGGCCGCTTGACCGCCGACGAATACTACAAGTACGAAAACAAGTACGCCAACGCATACTTCAAGCTGAGGTTGATGAGAAAGGCCCTCTCAAACGACATTCTCGGGCATGAGAGAAAAATTGCTGCAGTGTGGGAACGCCAGAAACTTCCGCATAATGGAGACCAGCCGGGAGCGGACGCCGTCTAGAATGTCCTCCACTGGCATGTTCTTAGTCGTCTCGAGGTCTATCCACATGATGGCCTCCCTGATCTCGAGAATAAACGACATTTCGTGGCTCGCCGTTGCGTCGCGCGCGTGAAGTACATGACATTTTTTCCAAGATGCTGTAAAAGCTTGATTTTGTTATATAAACGCACGCATACTGTGCGTGACCGCGTATCATGAATAAGCGCCGAAAATTAAACACCTGCGAGAAGCAGACCTCGAGCGGTGGGTACTATAAGCACCAAAAATCAGACGAGGGGAAATTTTCGAAAGACGAGGAGTGGTATGATAAGCGCCGAAAAGTAGACGCCCGCGAGGGGATGACCCTGAGAGGCGAACGCTGGTACTGCGGGGTCCACATCAACCCCCCAGACCACAGCCAGTGGCACCGCGCCTACATTGAGAATCGCCTGGCCAACATTGATTGGGCTCACCCGTGCTTCCTCCAGACCCGGCGCGACGTACTGCTCCAGGTGGTGCTGCCGTACCTGTGGTCTCTCGCCAAGACGGCATGCCGCTGGGGCGTCGCCCTGGCGGCCGCATACTGGACCGCGTCGTTCACTCTGGGCCTGTTGATATGGCACGAAGGGCACGTCGACAGCGTGCGCACGGCGAGGTTCCTGCGCCACAATTACGAGTGCTACCTCGACAGGAAGCTGGGCCCCTGCTCGCCAAACCCCGTGTGGTGCCCCCGCTCAGGCCCCACGCGCCTTGAGACCGAGGCGGAGCTGAGGTGGCTGCAGGACAAGTTCGGCGCCCCCCCACCTCAACACTGCTGCTTCGGCGCCGACGAGGAGCTCAGGGGAAAGGAGTCTGCCCGCAAGCCGCTCTGGAAGCACTGCAAGCACCCCGTGCAAGGGAAGGGCATGTGCTCACAGATGGGCAAGTTCTGGCCCGAGCCAATGCAATGGGAAAAGTTCAGGGACGACTACATCAACCGAACTATCACCCAGAAGCGCATGCGCAACATCGCGCCACGGGCAGCAGAGGAGCTGGTTTGGTACGTCAACAACCTCGTAGAAAAAGAGGTCGTCGACGTGAAGACCCTGGGCTACTCTGGCAGCAGGGTGGACTTGCTGGAAAACTACACCTGGGCAGATGGATTCAAGAGCGGGTGGCACATGGTGGCGGAGACCCTTAAGGCCAATTTCCAGGCCCACAGGAGCACCGCCACCCCTCGGCGCAGGCGGGTCATCGTGTTCAAGCCAGAAGAGGAGCAGTCCAAAAACGACACTGAGCCACCTGTGCTGCAGCCCAACTTCACCCGGACCATGACAAACTACACTATGTACATGGATTTCGCATGGGCCGCCCAGAGGGCGCCGCTGGTCGCCAGGACCACGCCGGCAGCAAGGCAGGCAGCCCCGGTTACCAAGCAGGCAGAGCCTCTGACGGGCGAGCCCATCGTGGTGCGCCATGCAAGGATCTGGGACACCTGGTCAAGCACCGCTTGGGGGACCTGGTCGAGCACCACGGAACCACCCGAGCGCAAGCGCGAGGAGCGAAAGGATCTTCGCAAAGAGTACCTGCTCCGCAGAATCAACGAACTCGAGAGCGAGCTAGCAGAGCTGCGACTCGAGCTTTCCACTTTGTAAGCGTGTTTAATGAAAAAAACGGCCGATGCACAGCCAGTCAAGCAGCAGCGTTCTTACCAAGAGAATTTCCCCCTCGGAGAAAAACTTCCCTGCGAGATGACGCGCTTCCTGATAATTCCGGGCTTGTCCTGGCCAACAAAAAACTCGTGCTCGGGAGAGAGCGCTAGCTTGTGGCCGAATTTCGCGGTGTCTGCGAGGTACTGGTACAAAACAGGGCCGATGGACTCTGAAATTTCCGCAAATTTGCGGTGGTGGCGCACCAAGCCGAAAAAGTTGGCCTCGCTCATCCACAGCCATTTTCCCTCGTGATCCTTGGGCGCGGCACACTCCACGCAGGTCATTGTATCGCGATTGACCTCTGGCTTGGGCATTTCAAAGCCTGCCGATGTCTTGCGAAAGGTCAGAATCTCCTTCTTGTAGTCAGGGTTCTTATACTTTGCAAATGAAGGGCCCTTGAACTCCCTTGTGTCCACAGGCCCTTGGATGACCTCGGTGCTGACATTGCCTTCCCCATACAGCGCGGCCAACACAGACGGATCGTCAACGATGCCGCATCTGTAGTAATTTTTCTGGAAATCGTCACCTTCTTTCGTTGGCACAAACTCCATCCTATACCAATCACTTCCATCCACTTTCGCGTGAAAAAAGAAAAAATGCATCTTGCGTGTACTGCCAATACATGTGCCATTTATATACTAATAACACCCTACCACGACGGGCACGAGCTCCACGACGCCGTGGTCCCTGTTCCAGCCCATGGTCTCCAGGTGCTTCATGAAAACCTCGTCGAAGCACTGAAACACGTTGTCGTTGGCCTTGGTCCTCTTCTTGGACTTGAGCCTGACCACGGACCCCTGGTCCGCCCCCTGGACAAAGCTCTTGTTACCCATTCCCGCCACGTAGTTTGTGCTCCTGGTGGGAAAGACCTCGCTCCTCAGGCCCACCAGGGACCCAAACGACGTGTTGCGCACGGAAGAGCGCTGGTTGCCCTTGAAGACCCAGTAGCCCTCCGTGGGATTCATCTGGCAGAGGGCCCCGTTGTTCATGCTCCTGGTGACGGAGCAGGCGTTGTAGAGGGTGACCATGTCGTTCACCTTGTCGAAGTCAAACTCTACTGTGTCCGTTAGCGGCACCCCAATGTACTCCTGGTCGTACGACTGCACGTCGAGCTGCTCCTCGATGCGCAGTTCGAAGCGCCTGGCAAACATGGACGCCAGCCTGCACCGGCTGCGCTGGCACGCCTTCCTGAGCCACCACACCTCCTCGGAGTTGACGGCGTCCAACGCGGACCACTCTTTCCCCACGTCCAGCATGAGGTTGTAAAAAGAGTCGGAGCACTTGGAGCAGCCCCCGCTCACCACAATAAAGAGCTTGTGCTGCCTCACGTCCTTCTGGTAGCCCCGGACGAGCGCGTGGTAGAGGCCTATGCGCTGCGGCACCTCGGCGGCCCACCGCCTGCTGTCGACCGAGCGCTTGCCCCGGGCGTACGACACCTTGGAGCGGCAGCTGCCGTTGAAAAGGTCGGCGTTTTCGGGGGCGCACTCGAAAGACGCCTCGAGTCCCACGGACCGCTTGTCGACCTCCTCGAGAAAACTCTGGACCACCGAGTTGTTCTCAGAGGACATGAGACGTATGAAGTCTCGCTTCAGGCTGGCCTCGTCTCCCAGGCACTCGAAGAGCGAGTGGCCGAAAAACATGGTCCTGTTTACGCATAGCAAATCCGAAGTGTCCAACGCGGACACGGTCTGCATGAAGCCCTCAAGCTGATTCTCGGGGTTAATGCAGTGCGTCGGCATGAGAGATATTCTGGAATCTTTCATAGCAGACACAGTGGCACGCTCGTCGTCGTGGACGGGGTGAAGACAAAACTGCTCGTTTAACATGGTGTCCATTTTTCAGCGCTGGGTCGCTATATATAACTCGGCACCATCAAAGAATGAATTCCTCCTTCAGGGAAACGCAAGCAGTCCTGGACCATCACAGGCCAAAAGAATTCCCTCACGTCTCCTTAATGGTCCTGGCTTTGATGTTTTTGACTGTAATCTACTTTGCAGTAAAAATATACCTTCGCTACACTGGCTACCGCAGGCTCGAAAAAGAGAACATCCCTGAGACCGAATCTTGCTCCACAGCAAACGATTCATCGTCATGACAACCACTGGGTTCGAACCCACCATTCGTCTCAGTGGCGTCCGGGAGATTTACACCCGGTACATGCTTGGCGGGATGTTCCCGCCTGCCCAGTGCGCAAGCGGTATAAAAATTGGGTTCGAACCGGCAATTTGCCAAGTTCGAATTGAGGTTTGCTCCGCCAAAGCGCACCGTATAGTGACTTTCCCGGGGCATATTTTCATTAAATAATAGCTGGAGTCGAACCTTGAAGGCCCCGACCTCAAGATATCGACTTATACTGCCCGATGACAATGGGCCTGGCCCCGACCGCGCGAGGTCGGCATCTTATAGCATGCGCTCGTAGTCCACGGTAGGGCCCTGGCTGCGTGCGCGGCGCACAAGGCTCCTGCGCAGTCTACCCAGCTTCGAGCGAGCCTGCATGCGCTCGCTGATGTCGCTGTCTATCCTGGCAAAGTAGTACACGTCGGACGCGCGCGACTGCTGGAACTTGAGCTGCTCGATTTGCGAGTCGATCTCTTCGATTTCACCAACCACGGTTATGATCTGCTCCCACGTCACGGGTGGAGGAAAGAACCAATCCCACATCGCCCTGCCTAGCCGGCGAAGCATGGCTGCAGCGCCCAACATATATGCTGCGGCGGCCGCGCGTTCACTTGTCCACCCACTAAAAATGGATGGCCAAACATTGTACATCAGTTTTATATAAACAAACCACGCCTGAGCCATGGACCGCGGTCGGAGGCGGCAGCTCGACATGGACGAGTCTTACTACCTGCTGCTGGAGCTCTGCTGCAACGAGCCCATCATACAGCAGTGCTTCAACGTGCTGGAGAACATATGCCTGGCGCACGGCATAAGCATGACAGGCAAGAAGCCCACGCCCAGATTCCAGCGCCACATCGACATGCACTACGTGCCTTTCCTGCGGGGGGCCATCCGCGCCATGCACATGTACGGCTTCGTCCCGTGGCGCGTCATGACGCTGGACAGCGGGGACAAGATCCCCGAAATATTGCCACCTGGCTCGTTTCGCTGGACCATCGAGCCCCCATCCAAGGAAAAAAAGGACACTGATTTTACGAGCAAGTTCAAAGACGCCATGCTGTGCTACGTGGTCAGGCTCAACGCAGGGGCCAAGCAAGAGGAGCACGTCAACATCACGCAGTGGACGCCCCCGAACAGCAACGTGTGCGAGCGCTCAGTGATGTACGCCACGGTGCCCAGCCCCATATCCTACGTCATCGAGTCCTACAAGCAGATGCAGAGCGCTCTGCAGCGCCAGTCGCACGCCGACGCGTGGAACTGCACCGCGCGCGTCATCGTGTCCAACGAGCCCAAGGAGTTCGCGCACGACCAGCACAGGCGAGAGATCTTCACGACCTTCCACCAGCACCTCGACCAATTTGGAAAGCTCAACCCCCACAAGCCCTCCACCACGGAGGACAAGGTAGGTGAGCTCTTCGAGGACCACTCACAAAACCACACCCCCTCGGTATACACCCTGCCCGCCCACCACCACATCGACAACGCGCCGCAGCTTCAGCCCTGCGTGGACATCACCTACCTGCAGTCCAAGTACAAGAACGACGTGTGCTCCCTGATAGGGGTGCCGCCGGAGCTCATCTCTTCGGTACAGGACAAGGGCGAGGGACCCAAGCAGAGCGCGGCCGCGTCCAGCTCGGGCATGAACAGGATCTTTCAGGCCAAGATGCAGGCCATATGCTTCTACCTCAAGACGCTGCTGGCGGAGGTTTACTCTACGATATACAAGGACGAGAACGTCGAGTTCGACATTACGCCCATGCCTCGGCTAGAGATCACGTGCATGGAGGACCTGCGCATACTGCACGAGATTGGCGTGCTCCAGCCCGAGCACACTGTGGACCTGGCCTCCGTGCTGCTCGGGAAGCTCAAGAAGGCCAAGCACAACCCCACGCAGGCGTTCGAGCAGAACTCTACCGCGGGCGCTTCCCAGAAGTCAGGCGCAGAGTCCCGTCACCCATGAGGTAGTCGAAGGTCCGCCTGAGGGCGAGCTGGTCCGCAGAGTCTACCAGAGTCTTGCAGAACCTGCCGTACTCGATGGCAAACGTGGCGTGCCTGAAGAAGGCTGCTGAGTGGCCGCGCAGCACCTTCTTGCAGCTGGCGTTGAGCGCCAGCAGGCCCTCGCGCAGCAAGTCGGAGCCGACATGCACGTTGTCCCGAAGCAGGCACAGGATGTCAATAAAGTGCTGCAGCAGCTGCTCCTCGTAACCATCCGCCACGTGGTCCGCCAGCTCGCTCGCCACGCTGACGAGCAGGTCGTCCACGTCGTAAAACTTACCAAACTCGAAAAGAACAAGCAGCTCGGAAATTCCCAGCACCCCTCCACCCAGCGTGGAGCTGTACATGAAATCCACGCCCTGGCGCCACACGGCGTCCCCCAAGGCGTCGCTCACCTTGTACTCGCAGAGCGCGGCTCCACCCTCGAAGTCGAACTTGCTCCGGAAGAACCCGCTCCTCGACAGCAGCACCACGTGGTGCACGAGCACTTCGGCGCCCCCGTTGGTTACCACCCTCATCCTGCCCTGCTGGCACGCCTGCAAGGAGTCCACCAGGCTCCGAACGCACAAGTCCCTGCAGGCGTCTGGCAGCGCCGAGAAGCGAACAGAAAGCCGCAGGCTGGGCGAGTCCGCTTCTATCACATTGGTGCGCAAGAGAATCTCCGACGTGTACTCCGACTTGAAGATGGAGCAGTGGGCGCTGTAGTAGCAAACGTCCTTGCGGAGCTCGTTGAAAGCCTTGCCAACGACGTGCTCGACGGGGCCCTCGTGCTCGAAGCCCAAGACCGTGGAGGGAGGGATAACGGCAATCCGGAACACCATGTATTTGCCTACATCAGCGGCCTTGTGCCCACTCACGCGGATAATGTCCGCGCGGCTCGCCTTGTGGCACGGCGTCCCGAACGAATCACCGGGCTTGTAAACCACACACTCCTTGACCTGAAGAAGCGGCCGGTACTTGACAAAGGTAATGTCGCCGAAATTTTGCTGCACGTCAAGATAGTAGTCGGCGCAGGTGCTCATTTTCCTTTTTTTAAAAAAAAACACAAATCGCCCCACAGCAGTATAAAAATATTTGACCATTTCCATGGACGATCAAATTGCCCGCCAGTACAACATCATCAGCGAAAACTTCCTGCTACTCAACGATCCTGAATTCAATGGATTTGATCCTTGCAGAATCCTGTACAAATTCAACATCGACGACGCCGAGGCAAGAATAGCCATTCTCAAAGGCGACAGTGGCCGTCTACCCGAACGGGTCCGCTGGGCATTCGATCCGGATGTGCCACAATCCACCGACGGCCCGCCAGATCTGTCAGAAGATGATCAACACCAACAATTTCCAGATTCGCCGTCGAGTTCTGAATGAAGGGTGTGCCGTGCAGGCACTCGAGCGAGCAGATGGACGCAGTGTCCCCGATGGACTCGCCCTGCAAGCCCCAGCTCCACCGCGCCGGGTTGGGCATGCTGTGCACGTATTTCTCCCCTTGGCGCTGCCACGTTTTCATGTACGCCAAATTCCAATTAAACGTCAAGCGCCCAGTGCCACACCACAAGCTCACAGATATGCTCGCCACCCCGTCGTGCACCGGCATCAATAACCACATGCCCCCGGACCTGCTCAGCTCCATCTGTGCCCACTCCCCGCCGTTCACCGACACGGCAACCTCCGGGTGCGGCTGCCCTTCCAGGGCAAAGTAGGCCGCCAACCGATGCAGCCGCACCTTCACGGCAGCTGGAGCATGGCTGCCGAGCTGAAACGAGCCCGACACCCGCTTCTCCATGCGCTGCGCATGCCTGCGCGGCACGCACGCCGGCCCAGAAGTCCCCGCCCTGCACTGGTAGCTGCAATTGGAGTTCGCCACCATGTTCACGCGGCGCACGCAGTGCACGGCGTGCTCGGGCTGGGGCGTGGTGGGGGGCGGCTGGGTGGTGGTGGTGGGCGGCCTGGTGGTGGTGGTGGGAGCCCACTCCAGGGCCGCGGCGCGCAGCGACGGCCACAGGAAAAAGGCCTCCACGTCCAGCCTCAGCCGGCGCGACCGAATAGGGGCGCCGAAAATGTGCCTGGCCACCACGCCGTCCTCGGCGTTGCCCGGAAATCGGCCGACGAAAACCCACGTCCCATTCAGCTGCGCCCACGCGCTGAAATTAGTGACCCACGAGCCGTTCAGCGACGCGGTGGCCACGCCCCCGAGCTGCATCTCCTTGCCCATGTCCATCACGACAAACACAGAGCTGTTCCTAACCTCAAAGCACCCGCACGGGTCCTGCGACGGCCGCGGGCCCGCCACCCCCGACACCGTCCAGTTGACGGGAGGGCGCGACACGTACTGACCAGCGTCGAGCTGCACCGCGGCCAAGGCGGTCACAGCGCACAGCCATCTACTCGTCATGCTCGGTGCGCGCCAAGTATAAATAGGGAACCAGTGGGCATGGAGATGACAGATGATGAGAGAGCCGCTTTCGAGGACAGAATAAATCATTATGACAGGCTGAATCAAACGATACGCGAGAACAACCAAACTGAATCAGGATTGAAGGAAGTCAGGGACGCAAAACAAAGAATCGAGATGGACCTAGTAGACATGGCGACCAAGACACTGAAATACAAGAGATCACCCAAAGAGGGAGAAGGGCTAAAAGCTTGGCTGGACAGCATCGAGAGCAACATATCAGACGAACTATCAAAGAAACTAAAACCCGAACTGGCCCACAACCCAGGGTCTGAGGCATCAGGCCCTGATGGATCAAGCTCATGCACCATAGCATAAAAACTTTACTGCCAAAGACCAACAATCGCGCGCCTATTCGGGTGCTTCCACCGCACGATGCCGAACTTCCTGCAGACCTTCCGGAACTTATCGCGCCCGATGCCCAGCTGCTTCGCTGCCGCCTTGGCATCCAGGAACATCTCCAGCAGCATGAGGAGCTCCCGGGTGATCCGGACCCCAGACACACGCACAAACGGCTCTTCGATCTCCAGCATAGGGTCGAACGGTTTGGCATCCACGGGGAGCTGCTCGATGATGGCGTCCCACTGCTCGTCGTCGTCGCCCATTCCGGATTGTTTTTTTTAACAGGTAAAAAAAAATGCTTATCCCCAATTGTCCACTCTATGGAGCTGAAAATCAAAAGGCGCCGGCAAGCACACCACGTCCAAGTTTGGAGGAAACCTGGAGTGGAGGTCGCAGAACCTGGAGATCATCTTGCAGATCTCCACGGGAAAATTTTCACGGAGCCTGCCCACGAAGAGCACAAAGGTGGACACCTTGGCCTCCAGCTCTAGCTTCCACGAGAAGTACTCCTCGACCTCCACGTACAAGCTATACAAGCGCGTAGGGCTCATCCAGCAGAGCTCTACATCAGGGAAGGGGGAGAAAATCCAGGGGGAGATCTGAGGACAGAACATGACGAGGACGGGGACTTCCATGAAGCCGTACTCGAACGAATCCAAGATACGCCTAACAGGCCTGTAGGCCATCGACGCGTCTCTGAGATCATTGAACTTGTAGATCCTGCGAATCCTCCCGCAAGAAGTCCCGCCCTCCTCACAGAGTCCGGAAACTTCGGAAAAAATTTCCAAGTCCCTGATCTGCTGCCTGCGCTCCGTCGTCAGGCGCACCCGCGTTTTGATTCCACGAGGTTCAGTCCTGATATGCAGGGACTGGAGAGTGTAGGTGACACAGAACGTGGAGCTCTCAAAGAGCACGGCCCCGGTCTCGTCCGAATGACGCTCCATGGTCTCTGTAAAGAGCGGCTCGAGATACATGCGCGCCCTCACCACGTTCTCATTGCACACGAATCTGTAATTGTCAAACTTCTTGCTTGCTGCCATGTCGCGCATCCTGCCCACGAGGGCAGCGTAGACCTCAGCTGCAACTGCCATTCCGGATGTGTATCTTTTTTATTTTTTTTCAAATAAAAAAAAACCCGCGGACTTCGATGCTGATCGACGAACTCGAGCCTTACTGCAAGATCAAGAGCTGGAGAAGCAGGATCCGGATAGCGGCGTTCACCTGCCCCAAACAAGAATTCCGGTTTCACCCCGACTTCACCATCACTGCGTGGCAGGTGGACGACAGGGTCGTGGGCATCATGGCGAACCCGGCTCGCAGCAAGCTCAGGACGTGGGTCAGCGCGTTCCCAAAGGCCACCATGTTCAAGGTGGACGCCATGCAGCAGCAGGAAATTCACAGTGCCATGGCATCCCAGCTCCGCGTTCACCCGGGCATGACGTCAGACGAGAGGATGGCATCTATAGCGCTCGAGAGGGCCACTCAGACCATGAAGGCGGCCATGAAGTCCACCAAGCAGACGGAAAAGTCACTGACCAAGGAGTGCTTCGAGGCCTACGCGCAGTGGCTGAGGAGTATATAAGAGACGTCCCTGTCTTGTTTACAAAAACATGAGTGGCATGTGCAAAGGAGACCTGTACAAGCTCACGTTCAACACCAAGAGATTTACCGAAGGTCAACTAGTCAAGTTCATATTACCCGGTTATAATGAATGCTGCATGGTGGAGGACGTGAATGACGCCAAAAACTACGGTTTTGTGGATATTATCGATCTTGAGAAGGTGGTTTCTCAGGAAGAGAAGGTCGTCCATCCAGAAGAGATGGTCTTGAAGAGCCTCCAGAAGTGTGCTCTTTTAACTTGACCTCTTAGCCTGTTGCACTTGTGAATAAACAAACGTTTAACCCACTGCTGTCAACACAGCAGTCCAACACGAAGCACGCCATGCGCTCCACGCCCAGCCCGCGCGCCCACCCGCCCGCTATCATCAGGCAGAACGACGCGAGCGTGACGAGCGCAGAGATCGCCCAGCCCCGCCCCACTCCTATAAACAAGAACACGGCGCAGATCTGGAAAAGGAAGACGACGTTCATCGTATTTAAGCGCGCGCGCCAGTTTAATGAAGAAGCCACACGTCATAAAAATCAGCATGGGACCCGAGCTGGCAGCCGAAGAGGCCACCATAACCCAGGATCAGCCAGGGGGAATGACAGTCCTCATGGCATTGGCCATTGCTGCTTGCATGCTGGGCGACGCGGTCTTTCTGTTCATCAACCTCGTGCTTGCCATCATATATGGAATGATTTTAGTGTTCACTGGTGCACAGATATCGCTGGCTTACTACTATTGGCCTCACTCCCTGCTGCCGCCAGGCGTCTGGCCGTTCAAATTCTGCGATTAAACATGCTCCCACTCCTGATCCTCGCATCCACAGTCGTCATAGCTCTCTGTCTCTGTGTCGCAGAGCTCGCACTCACGGCCCTGCTGCTGGCAGCCTGCCAGGCCCTCAAAGTATGCGTGCACTTCCAGCATGCGCTCCGTGTGGCGCCTTAGCTCGTCGCTCGACATGGACAGCACGCTCACAAACATTTTTGAATTTCGCGCACATTTATTCAAACAAGGGCAAAGTACGCGCGCTCGGCCTCCTTGCATTCGCGGTCCAGCTGGTCGCAACGGACCCAGGCCTGTGCCAGCGACCGCTCCAATAGGCTGAGCTGCTCCGACTGCCACTTGAAACGCTTCTTGGCGTCCTCATGCGCCTGGCGCGCCTTCTCGAGCTTGAACTCGCGCGACTGCTCGTACTCTCGCCTCGCCTCCTGCTCAGCAGCTTCCTTCCTGAGCATCGTCATCTTTTTTTCTGCCTGGGCTCGCGCATGCAACATGTAGCGGCGCAGCTTCGGATACACGTCAGCGTCGGGGAGCTCAAATCGATCCAAATCCTGCTCGTCCAGGAACTTAAATGCGTTGTCCCTGAGATCGATGGGCCACTTGTGCATGGGCGCGTACGGGTCCGAGAGCACAGACTCGGCGTGCTCAATGTCCTTGCACTTCTCTTCGCACGCGTCTGCGAGCTGTGGTGGCAGCTCCATGGCAGAAGCTCTAAAAAAAATAAAAAAAATTATTCAAACAACAGCCGCTTCCCAAGCACGTGCAGGCTGGGCCTGACCAGCGCAGCAAGCAGCTCCAAGACCAGCTCAGAGCGGCCCGTGCAGATCACGACAGCCTTTGCGTCATGGGGCCACAGGGTGACCTCGACGCAAGTCATGGACTTGATCTTCACGGCCAGCGCGCACACTTGCTTAGGTCCTCCCTTCAAAATCCAGAAGCACCTGTACGGGCAGTTGTGCTCGCGGTTGCCCATGTGCGCCTCGCGCGCCTCGTCCCTGCAGAGGCGGAAGTCTCCGTCTCCGAGGGCTTTCATGAGGCTGACTGCCCAGGACCACTCCACCTCTGCAGGGTCGTGCAGCTCGTCGTTCACTGGAATCCGACTGTCCTCTTGAAAATAAGAACCCATCCTGGAAAGCACTGACTTAACGTAGATACTCTCTCCCGCCACCACGACACCGGGCACTGTGTGCGCCGGCACCCAGGGCATGGCGAGTATCAGCCTCAGCCAGTCCTTCTCGTGAAACAGTTCGCAAACAGGGGATCCGTTCCACGTGGCAGAGGTCTTAGTGATGCACAGACTCATAGTGTTTCAAGCGCAGATGCTGGGCCGCTTATATAATGCTAGGGTAAAAAAACATGATCCTTTTTTACGCACTCTGCCTGTATCTGGCCGGCTCGAAGCCCGTCCAGTCGTGCCTCCCGTGCGTCCTCGGCCCGTGGGCAGCCCTCCTGGTGCTCTACGCAGTCTGCTGCCTCCACAGGCCCAAGGAGCAGGTCTGCAGCGACGCCCTCAAGATCGGCATGCACGCCACTGCCGTGGCCGTCCTCGGCCAGCACAACCTCCAGCTCGCCCACGCCTGCTCGCTCTGCGCCCTGCTCGACTGCGCCCTCGACCTCGCCACGGACGTCTACGCGGCCTCTCTCTTTGCACTCGCACTGTCGGTGCTGGCGCCGGTGTACGCCGCGTCATGCCACCACGCGGTGGCCCCGGACGCGCAGCTCCAGGCCGTGGCCTGGGCCCAGGCCGTGCGGTGGGCGCACTGGGCCCTGTGGAAGCTCATATGAATTATATAAATCACACGCCCTGGCATGAGCGCAGAGGAACTCGCCACGACGTTCATGCAGGAGTGCAGGGATAATATAGTTGCACTGAGTGAGCAAAGTGAATTTGAAAGGATCAGACTATGGGTGAGGACCGATCTGCACACTCAGTATGATGCTGGAGGCCAAAAAACAAAGTTCTTTGTCATAGCAGGGAGAAGAAAGATGGGTGGGGCAATGACAAGGAACACCAACCCAAAAATAAACGATCTATGCACTGTTACTCTGTCATCTACATTCAAGGGCAGTGGGTGGCACCCCGAACCTCTTGACTACAGTTTCACGCTGAGGTTCCCCCCAGAGACCCCAGATGCTGGAGACTACACCACAACAGTGATAGACAACAGTTCTGCAAACAAAAAAGACAAAGAAGCCTTCATGTTCGCCATACTAAACACAATCAAGGAAAAAATCATCCCAATCATCGAAGGCCATACAAAACATTATGAAGGCACTTTGGATCAATGGGCAGCCCTCAGCAGACTGACAAACATACTGGCGTCTGTGGAATAAACTTTACTTTTTTAAAATTGGCGCGCTCCCGCCCTCCATGCGCGTGCGCGCACCGTCCCGCCCGACCAGCACGGTGCCCTCGCGCGTCTGGAATATGCCGTGGCTCGGGCGATCCGCCGGCTTGGCCTTCTTCTCCTGCTGCTTCAGAAAGCCCCACCCCGCGGCAGTCTTGGGCGCGTACACGTCCTTGGTGTAGGGCTTGAACGCCTTTACCTTGCACAGAGACTCAGAGGGCACAGTTCGAATTTTGCTGTCGCGCCTATCTGTCTTCGTAGCACGCCTGTCATCTATTAAATCGAGCAAGTCATTCAGGACAGAGCCACTTTCCGATTGGAAATCGTCCTCTACCACAAAGTCATCTTCAGATTCAGAGTCCAAAAGCAAATTTTTCTTTGCGTTTCTCTTCCGGTTCTCAACTTTGGATTCTCGAACAAGTTCGTAGTCGTCCTCGTCACACTCGTACTCTGAGTCATTGAGAACAACCTTCTTGCGCTTTGATCTGCGTTCCGGATTGTCGTTTATGAACTTCCTGTCTTCTTCTGTTTCAATGTCATCATATTCTTCACCTGCAGAGTCTACAGCCTGACCATTTTCGTCTTCTTCTACTGCACCATAGTCAATGAAGCGTGACATGATCCCATTTTGAAAATGTTTATTTTTTGTCGCCTGAGTTTTTTTTGTTTTTTTTTACCCA
>Ga0172367_10004082_pt1 | contig 18415 bp, 10 predicted proteins | sample Lak10m_FD_114542 | JGI IMG/M metagenome (GOLD analysis project Ga0172367, IMG submission 114542) | Freshwater microbial communities from Kabuno Bay, South-Kivu, Congo - kab_022012_10m | ecosystem: Environmental > Aquatic > Freshwater > Lake | place: Democratic Republic of the Congo: South-Kivu...
AAACGTCACTGGTGTGCTGCACATGGGGCACATGCTCAACAATACCATTCAGGATATTTTAACCCGCCGCGCCCGTATGTTGGGCAAAAACGCCTGTTGGGTGCCAGGAACCGACCATGCCTCGATTGCTACCGAAGCCAAAGTGGTTGGAAAACTGAAAGATCAGGGTATTTCGAAGTTTGATCTCAGCCGCGACGAATTCCTGGGTCATGCCTGGGAATGGACGCACAAGCATGGCGGAATCATCCTCGAACAGTTGAAAAAGCTGGGTGCTTCGTGCGACTGGGACCGTACTGCTTTCACGATGGACGAGCCTCGTAGCGTTTCGGTAATCAATGTGTTTGTCGATTTGTACAACAAAGGCTTGATCTATCGCGGTGTGCGCATGGTGAACTGGGACCCGGCTGCCAAAACAGCTTTGTCCGACGAAGAAGTGATTTTTAAGGAAGTACAGTCGAAACTGTATTACCTGAAATATAAGGTAGATGGGGAAGATGGATTTGTAACAATAGCTACAACAAGGCCGGAAACTATCCTTGGTGATACTGCTGTATGTGTAAATCCTGCAGACGAACGTTTTTTTGGTTTAAAGGGGAAAAGAGTTTTAGTTCCTCTTATCAACCGCTCAATCCCGATCATCGAAGACGAATACGTGGATATGGAATTTGGTACCGGTTGCTTGAAAATCACTCCGGCACACGATGTGAACGACTACGAAATCGGACTACGTTTCAACCTGCCAAGCATCGACATTTTCAACGACGACGGTACATTGAGTGAAAAGGCTGGTTTGTTTGTTGGCGAAGACCGCATGGTTGTGCGCGAAAAAATTATGCCTGAACTGGAAGCTGCCGGAAACGTTGCCAAGGTTGAAGATTACGTGAATAAAGTAGGTTTCTCGGAACGTACTCATGTACCAATCGAGCCCAAATTATCGGCCCAATGGTTCCTGAAAATGGAAGAGTTGGTGAAGCCAGCTTTGGCTAACGTGATGGACGACACCATCATGTTTCACCCGCCGAAATTCAAAAATATTTACCGTCACTGGATGGAAAACATCAAGGACTGGTGTATCAGTCGCCAGTTGTGGTGGGGGCACCGCATTCCGGTTTATTACCTGGCTGACGGCGGTTTTGTAGTTGCTGAAACCGACGAAAAGGCGCTGGCTTTGGCGAAAGAAAAAACCGGAAATGTTGCGTTGACAATGGCCGACCTGCATCAGGATGAAGATGTTTTGGACACCTGGTTCTCAAGCTGGTTGTGGCCAATCTCGGTGTTCGACGGCGTTCGCGATCCTGAAAACAAGGAAATTCAATATTATTACCCAACCAACGATTTGGTGACTGCCCCTGACATTATTTTCTTCTGGGTGGCCCGAATGATCATCACTGGTTACGAATACCGCGATCAGTTCCCGTTCAAAAATGTTTATTTCACGGGGATGGTGCGCGACAAACTCCGCCGGAAAATGTCGAAATCGCTGGGTAACTCACCCGATCCTCTCGACTTGATTGCCACTTATGGCGCCGACGGTGTTCGCGTGGGTATGTTGCTTTGCTCGCCCGCCGGTGGCGATTTGCTGTTCGACGAAAGTTTGCCACAGCAAGGTGCCGGTTTCGTAACCAAAATCTGGAACTCGTTCCGCTTGGTGAACGGCTGGGAAGTGGACAACACAATCCCGCAGCCCGAACATTCGAAACTGGCTATTGCCTGGTTCCGCGAAAAGTTCAGCCAAATTGTGGAGCAAACCGACGATCACTTCGACAAATTCCGTATTTCGGATGCTCTGATGAGTGTTTACACCACTGTTCGCGACGAGTTCTCGGGCTGGTTGCTCGAAATGGTGAAACCTGCTTACCAGCAACCGATCGACGCTAAAACTTATGAAGAATTGATCGATATTTTCGACGATGTTTTGCGCTTCCTGCATCCGTTTATGCCGTTCGTTTCCGAAGAAATATGGCAATTGCTGAAAGAACGCAAACAGGGTGAAAGTATCATGATTTCGGCCTGGCCAAAATCGACCGGCTACGATGAAGACATGATCAATCGTTTCGAAGATGTGAAAGAAGCCATCGCCGGAATGCGCACTATTCGCACCAAAAACAACATTCCAAATAAAGACCAGATTGAACTGGTCGTGATTCCGGGCGACAAAGGATATGCCTTTGAATTCAATGCGGTGCTGGTAAAAATGGGGAATCTTTCAGCAATGAATGAAGTTTCAGAAGAGGTAAAACTGGCCGCTTCGTTCCTGGTGAAATCAACTACGTTCTACGTGCCACTTGGTGCAACCATCGATGTGGAAGAAGAGCTGAAAAAACTTCAGGCTGAATTGGATTACACTAAAGGTTTCCTTAATTCAGTCATGAAAAAACTGAGCAACGAACGTTTTGTAAGCAGCGCACCTGAAGCTGTTGTGGCCACCGAGCGAGCCAAGCAAGCCGATGCCGAAGCCAAAATCAAAGTGCTGGAAGACCAGATTGCGGGGTTGAGGTAGATAGAATCACTAAATCTCTAATTTTTACAGAAGGATTTTACTATTTGGAAAGTGAAATCCTTTTGTCTTTTTACTTAGTCCATAATGTGCTTTTTGTAAGTAAACTACAATTGAAAGTTGTATATTTGAACATTAAACTAATTGAAAACGAAACCATATAATGCGATTTATTTATGAAAAAGCAAATCGCAAATAATCAAAAGGAAAAGTTGAGAAGCTATGCTAGCGTTTTCTCAAGCACCTCTTTTTCGCAACTGCTGAAGCGTGACGATTTCGAGTTTATTAATAGAAAGATTGAACGTTACGATGGCGCTAAGGTTGGTAAGAGTTTATTTACTTATTCAGATTACATCAAGTATGTTTACAATTCATTAAAAAGAGACTATAGGTGCGAGTATATCTATAAAAATGAATTGATTAATGAGTTGCTTTTAAAAAAATACGGAACAAAGAATACCGTTGTTATTAATGAATTTAAAGTTGGGGACTCTGTAGCAGACATGGTGCTCTTTAACGGCACTAGTAAAGCTTTTGAAATAAAAACAGAACTGGATTCTGAAAAAAGATTAATTGGTCAGTTGAATGATTATACAAGAATTTTTAAAGAATGCTATGTTGTAACCCACGAATCACTAATTGAGAAGTACTTAATAACTGATGAGAAAATCGGAATAATAGCAATTACAAAAAAAGGACATTCTCACAGAATGGAGGAGATAAGAAAAGCTGTTGTTTCTGATGAAATCGACGTTAATGTTTTAATGAGGAGTATTCGAACTCAGGAGTACAAAAACATCATAGTGAATTATTTCGGTCAATTGCCTCCTGTGAATGGATTTCGGATGTTTGATGAGTGTTTGTTATTAATAAAGCAGATCCCGAACAATCAACTGAATGATCTTTTTATCGCTGAAATGAAAAAGAGGGCTTCAAATACACAATTACTCCAAAGCTTTTATAAAGAATTAAGACAACTGTGTTTGAGCTTGAAGATCAGTCAAAAAGACTACCAACAGCTTGATCTAAAGCTAAGTCAACCCATAAAACTCTAAATCTATGTATTATCCATATTTGAGAGGAAAGCAATTCGAACTACTTGCGCTAAGAGAATTTATTGATTCTAATGAAGGCGAATGTAAAATTTTTCCTGTAATTGAGCCCGTAAAGGCAAGTTTCAATAGTATGAAGATTGCTTTAAATAAATTCATAGGTGCAGATTTTACATTTGCTTTAGTACTAAATCCTCAATGTGGCGAAGTTGTAGGTAAACCCAGAGTGATATTGACTGAATTGAGTGATGAACTTTCAGATAGAGAAAAGTGGATACCTGCCTATATTGTAACAAGCAATTCTGAAAAAATTAAAAAAAATATTGAAGTTGAGGAGTTTCAAAGGGTCATGCTAATTTGCACAGGTAGTGTTGATATAGATGATTCTAATTTTATTGAACTCATAGAATTACCGCAAATAACCAAAGTTTTGATCTCTGGAGATAATCGGTCACTAAAAAGAAAGCTAAACAAATTAGGAAAAGAAGTTATTCGGTTCGATGATCAGTTTAAGCCGCAAAAGAAAAATGCAGACTATGTGGATATCACAGAAGAACGGTTTACAGAAGAACATCGCTGTTTTGTTGATGATGGGTATAGCGGATTTGGAGATTACACTGTATTATCAAGTGACTACTCTGAAGGAGGTAGATTGCCTTATGCCGTAGCTATTCATTTAACTTATGAGAAGAACGAAGAAGAAATTTGGATCCGGCATTTTGTTTCAGATACAAATGACGACAACACCAACATACAAGGAAAATTTGGGGAAGCAGCATTAAAAGCGGTTGAGTTCTTTAATAAAATAGGCTATTCTAATAAAGCAATAAATGAATTGGCCGGATATTATCGTGACGCTCAATATCCTGGACTTGGAGTCTTAAAAAAGATTTCTATAAAAAGCCATGTCGAATTAATAAACAGCGTTTTATAAAAGATAATTCATCAGACATGAATGTTTGCGATAAATGCTTTGCCGATTTAGAAATTAAGCAATTCATCGTTTCTACATCTAAAGTTCAGGGGAAATGTGATTGTTGTGGAGAGGATGGTCACACTGTCGATGTTAATGAAATATTGGATTTCTTTACAGAGTTCATTACGATATTCAAGTATGATAATATAGGGGGGAGACCTTTAGTAGAGATCATTCAGGAAGACTGGTCTATATTTTCTTCAATTGACGCTGGAACGAAGTTCCTTTCTAGTTCTGATGTTTTAACATCTCTAGCTTCGGTAAAAGCCGTATCATTACCAAGTTCGAAATTTGATCCAATGATTCCTGTTACTTATGTCGATGAGATTTCTGAAAGTGTGTTGTCCTGGTATAATTTAAAAGATGACTTAAAGTGGGAGCGCCGTTTTCTTACAGATATTGAGGAAATGACAGGAATTAATTGGAATTCAATACTTAAGATTTCTGCAAAAATAGACTCCAAAAATTTGCTTTTTCGTGCTCGTATAAATCAAAATGGACAGGTTAGTCCATTTAGTAAAGAAAATATGGGCAAGCCTGAGAAGTATTTTGCCACAGCAGGAAGGGCAAATCCTCAAGGTATTCCATATTTATATCTTAGTAAGGCTTTAGAAACAACATTGTACGAAGCAAGAGCTACTTTTTTAGATAATATTAGTATTGGAACATTTCGAATAAAAGACAATATTGAATTAACTCTTGTTGATTTCACACAAAAGTTTAGCCCATTTACACAAGAAGGTCAGATTATAAGTTTTACCAAGGAAAAGCTCATTAAAGATGCTATAAGTAAAGATCTTTCTAGGCCATTGCGTCGATACGATTCTGAATTAGAATACATTCCAACCCAGTTTATTTGTGAATTCATCCGTTTCAATATAGAAGCTGATGGCATTCAATTTAACAGTTCCTTGCAAAGAGATGGTGTTAATGTTGTTCTTTTTGATCAAAGCAATATTGAATGTGTTGACGTTGAAGTTCATCAGATCACGGAAGTAAAAATTAAATCAAGCAGAGTGCTATAAAATGTTGCCGTTGTGGCCACCGAGCGCGCCAAACAAGCCGACGCCGAAGCCAAAATCAAAGTTCTGGAAGACCAGATTGCAAGTTTGAAATAATAAAATATCACATCAATAAAAGGGCGGAAAATCTTTGATTCTCCGCCCTTTCTGTTTTGGATAGATCGATTGTTTAGTCGTAAAACTTGTTCTGGAAAAAGTTTACAGCAATAAATCCAAAAATTCCGGTTGCTGCAATTACACACAGATCGACTAGGTTTTTACTCAATTTGGCTTTCCTTCTCATCAGGAAAAATAAATGGGCAGCAACAAACAGTATATTCACAATCATCCAGAAAAATCCTTTGGAGAACTCGAAATAGAAGTTGGTAAAATTGCTGTTTTTATCACTCATTTTTAGCTGAAAAGGGAAAATTCCGGCGGCAATTTTGCCTTTTTGTCTTTCCGATCGTTTCAGCCAGCTTTTTTCATATGTATCAACTTTTTGGAAATCGGCATAATTCAGAACAACAACTTTGAGGTTGTTTTCAGCCTGAATGATGACGTTGTAATGAAAGATATCGCCTAAGATTCTCAACTCACAATTATCCGGATCGAATCCTTCAACGGGAAGTTTTACCAGTTCGTATAAATCCTGAGTCAGTATGTAGATCTCGTTTTGATCTGAGAATAAGTAGGCATAGTATTTTTTGTCTTTAAAATCGACACAGCTGATATACTTGAATTTCAGATTTGCAGGTAATTCAACTTTTCTGACATATGGGTGGCCTTCCATCATTTTCAGGTGAAAAAGCTGACCGGCTGCGTCAATAATCAGGTAACCTTCGTCACACGATTTGCGAGTAGTGGGTAATCCGGAGATACTTTTAGCCGGAAAAGTAAAACCCTTCTTGCTTAGTGCGCCTGAGAATAAATTACTTTTTCCCTCATCGATTTTGTTGGTTGAGGCTTTGATAAATTCCAATCGTCCTGTAATCCTGAAATAATCATCAGGCATTTCGAGGTTGGCACGTCCCGATTCAGACTCAAACAACGGATATATTTTGGGTTGTGGACCATTCATTTCTTCAGGATTAAACCGGAAGGTTGATTTTGCTTTATTCAGGTCGTGCATATCCATGGCAACACTCTTTATGTTATCGGGCATTGTTCCTGAAATCAGGAGCTGACGAGTGTACATGAGCGGGAGTTTTTGTTCGTACTCTTCGCGGGTATATTTATTGCCACGGGTGTCAAAAAGCTCAATTTTCCCTCCTTCTGACTGAAAAATCATAAAATCATCGTCGGTACAACTGTACAAGACCAAAGGAACTTTAATTGGTTTGTCAAATGCCATCCAATACAATTGTGGAAGCATAATAGCGCATGTTATAATGGCTATCAACACTAAAACATATCTGCTTAAACGTTCCATTACATTTCCCCCTTTCTAAAGCGGTAGGCCGAAAAAATTAAGGCAATACCCGATCCCGCAGTTAATATGAATAATATTGGATTTACCGGAGCATATCCTGCTGTTATTGTCTGATTTAGGTAGATTGAGGTGAAGAATGCACCTATAATAAAATAGAATGCACGGTACTTCCAGATGGGCTCCAATACAATTAATGCAATCATAAAATAAGTTGTCAGGCCTGCCAGAAACCATGGAATGACCGTAGCTATAGCTCCATTTATTATTTCTGAAGGAAAGAATAAATTGCTCAAAACATAGAAAATGGAGAAAATAAGCAGGTAGGCTGCCAAAAGGCTACCTGTTCCGAAAGCATGCATCATCAGCAATATCTTATTTTCTTTCAACGGCAAATGGAAAGTTAACTTGATCCGTTTGTTAACGGTTTCAGGAAAATATTGCGCTATCCCAATAGCAAGCGCACCAATCAGGGGTAAGAATTTAAGATATCCGAAATACTGTAATCCTTGAAAAAGAATTGAATACCAGTAATTTTTCCCTTCCATAAAAGCAATGTCGTGCTGTACTTTCAGAAAAATATAGCCTACTGCAATAATTCCCAAAGCGGCATAGCCAATCAGGAACCACCTGATTTTTAGCCATTCTTTATAGATAACTGATTTCCACATAGTCCTAATATTTTCCGGTTAAACCAATAAACGCATCTTCCAATCCCATTTTCGTCTGCTGAAAATTTTTAAAGATCACACCGTTGTCCTGTAAAAATTTCAGTACAAAACTTTCTGATTCGTAAGTGTACAGTTCAATCTTATTTTTCACCTTTTCCAGGTTCACGACAAATTTTTCCTTTTTAAGATCGTGTTTGTCGTTATCCAACTCGAAGTTAAACTGCTTGAACGTGCTCATAAATTCATTTACCGGACATTGCGCCAAAACCCGGTTATAATCCATTATCAAAACGTCGTCAATCAACCGTTCCATATCCTGAATGATGTGCGAGGTGGTGAAAATGGTTTTATTTTCGGCCTTAGCATATTCGCGCAGGTAATCGATGAACAATCGGCGGTAACCTGGGTCGAGCCCCATCGAAAAGTCGTCGAGAATCAGTAAATCGGGGTCCTGAGCCAAAATAAGGCCCAGGGCAACTTGCGAACGTTGCCCACACGACATAGTCGAGATTTTCTGGTTGGGTGCCACTTTTAGTTTCGACATCAATTCCCAGTATGGTGCAGGTTTCCAATCGGGGTAAAAGCCCGAATAAAACTTTTCAATCTGGTGAATATTCATAAACGAATACTGAATGTGACCTTCGATCAGGAAGCCAATCCGCGCTTTGGTTGCCGGAGAAAGTTGTTGTGAGTTTTCTCCATAAATCAGGCACTCGCCGCTTCGCGGTTGGAGGAATCCATTCAGGATATTGATGGTCGTTGTTTTTCCTGCACCGTTTTTACCCAGCAATCCCAGAATACTGCCCTCCTGTACATGAATGTTCAGGTTTTCGTACACCAGTTTTTTGCCGTAGTAATGTGTCAGGTTGTTACACTCAATCACATTGCTCATAGTGGTTTGTTAAAAAATTATGCCTGTTGTCAAATTAATTGTTGCCCGATAATATCCGGTCGTTGATTGCATCCAGTTAAAATCGGTTTTTATAAAATATTTATCGAGTATTTTTTTAGCCGGAATTTCATAAGAGAAAGCTATTCCGGGTGAAAAATAATCGCATGTCTGATATTCAAATTCAGGAACCTGAATCTTTTTTGCGATAGGTTTTGATAGGTCGATATTTTGATCTTTCTCAAGGGATACCTTATAACTTAGCTTTAATTCGGTTGAAAAATCAGCCTTTGAAAAGTTTGTCCGTTTTAACCATCCTACGGTGAATACAAGATTTGAAAAGGCTCGGCTGAGATTAGGCAAATAGTATTCCTCCATGAATTTAGTATAACCCACTCCGGCATTTAAAAGGGAATTTAATCTGCCTCCAGGTGATTCATTCATAAGATTGTAATTGAAATCTGCATGGGTGCTCATGGAATAGTATTTCTGTTCGCTGGCATAAGTTACCCAGCGTTCGAGATCGGTTTCTCCAACTTTTTCGAGACGTTGGATGTATTCTGTTCCCAGGCGGCTGTCGATTTTCAGTGATGTCTCAATTAGATGTGATTTGTTTCCTTTGCGGAGGATGGCAACATTGTGGATATTCCAATTTATTCCATCCATCCGTGCATCATTTTTTACAAACGACCAGTTTGCCATACTTGCTGCCCGCCCGTCATCAACAGTTTGCCAGAGGTAATCGAAGCGGGAATACAAAAGGTTGGAAAAGTTTCCGGAAATAAAATCAAATTGCATTCCAGCACCTATTTGGTGTTGCTGATACAACCTGTAAAATGAACTAGACTGGTGGTAGGTATAGTTTCCCAATCCGTGCTGCAGAAATAAAGTGTGCTGCTGGTTGGCTTCTATAACATCAACGTCAACATCTTCATTGTAATATTCGTAGTTAAAGTTTGCGCCTAATTTGATTTTTCCTGCGCGATAAAGCAACCCTGGAGAAACGGTCAATTGCATGGCTTTATTTTCCGGACGGGGGTCGCGATTCTGAGCGGCTACTCCAACCTCATATCCAAATTTTAGTCCCCAGTTTAATCGATCCGACAATGGTGAAGAAATCATCCCTTCCAGCGAAATAAATTCCCTGTCGTAAGTGTCGTTCCCGATAGTGTCGGCCATTATATAAGGATAATTTTTATCGGGTGAGTTCAAGTTGCTGAAATTGAGACCGTATTCATAACCTTTACGGTAATTTAATGACCCATAGAGATAAGTTTTGTTAATCTTGCGGTAACTCCGTGAACTTAGGGAATAGTTTTGCAATGTTTTACCCTCATAAATCGAGTGAAAATCTCCTTCCTGAAAGTCGAATCCCAGTTTTATCTCAGCAGGAAACAAATCAGGGATCAAAAATAAGCCAGAGGCATTCCCGGTTTGAAGCCAGGGGGTGCTTAACTCAATTTGTCTGATTGAATACAAATTAGATTTTGGTAGTTCGTCCTGGCAAAGCAAATTTTCCCGGAAGCCAATTGAAATTAAAAAAAGGATTGCGAGCTTAATTTTCATAAATCCAGGGTCTTGGGGTTACATCTTTCAAAAAGTCCTCGGTCGAATTGTTGGTGTCCATGTATATTGTCCGCCCGTTTACCACTTCCTTAATTTTTCGCCGAATACATTTTCCCGAATTTGAACCGGAAGGAACATAGGTGTAGCCGGCATCAAGATCAATTGGGAAACGCTTGTAAATGGCATGGGCATCGTCCCAGGTAACTTCAACTGCATCGGTAATGTATTTGTTGGCAATTTTTGCATAGAACTTGCTGTTTGGTCCCGATACTGACTCTTTTGTTACCAGATGATGATTAATATAGTCTTTCCGTTCTTCTGGTGTTGTGCCAGGTATTTTTGCGAGGGCAACCGCACTTCCTCCATTCACATGGAAGGCAATATCACTTCCCCGAAATACAAATAAATCCTCGATCAGGTTAGGAACAGCGGGAGCATCGGCATCCTTATCGGTGTCCCAGCGCACAAAAAACTCAAAGTCAGCATTCCCAAGATTTACGGGCGCTAATGGATTTCCATTTGGATCATCTTTGTGATTAATCCCATCTTTGGCCAGAACAATACTTTTGCCCGGCTCAACAGGCACCTGGGTTCCGTTGCCCGGAATGGTCCAGATCATTTTTGCCACAATGGTGTCGTGCAGGTTTTTCCAGAAATTATCACCGATAGCATAAGATTCGTGCTCTATGACCGACATACCGTCGGCAAACTGTTTTTCCCCGGTATTGTTGAAAATCTCAATGTATTGATCTGAGTTGTATGATTTTCCGGACGAAGTCAGGCTGCCGCTGTAATAAAATTCCTTAATTACAAATGCCGAGGCTTTACTTTCTTTCACCTGAATAATTTCTGTAACCGAATCGAAGACCGGGAAATTTTTTAACCCATTGAAGTAATAAATGATCCCGCCAACGGTCATGGAATGAGTCACTGCCACACTATAAAATCCTGGTTCAATTGAGTGAAACCGGACTTTGCCTTCGGAGTTGGTATTCAATTCAAATGAATAGCTTTTTAGTTGATTCGATAAAATAACTTTGGCTCCGGTTCTATCATAAGCAGAAGAGCCTTCCCCAAAATCTACGGTGATGTCAACTAAAAAACTCCGGTGATCGGGTTCTTTCAGGCAAGAAAAAAGAAGCAACATTAAAGCTAGAGTAAGAATATTCTTCATAAGCTAAAGTGTTAGTTTTAGTTCTGCCCCAAAATAAATCTCCGGATTTCTCCGGACAAAAGTTCCCGACCGCTTGTATTCGTACATGGGCCGTGAATTTGTAAAATTATTGACATAGAAACTGAACTTCATTTTGTCGTTCAACTCTTTCGAGAGCCTGAAATTGACCAGGAGCAATGGCGGCATTATTTCAGTCTTGTAATATTTATCGCTTCGGTTAACTACAAAGCGGATATAATTCGGATCGTTCCTCATCGCAGGAGTAAATGGCCGGGTGCTCCCATCCTGATAAAGAAGGTGCATTGGAGCTTCGTCGTATAACGGGTAGTAATATTTATCGTACCAGATTAACTGAGTAGTTGCGGACAATAGCAGTCGCAACCGGGGAATTTGTGTCACCATGCGCAGGTTGGTATTAAACCTCTCACTGATTTTACTTTCTCCAGCCGGATAAATACCAATATACGGATAAACGACTGCTGACGCACTTGATGGCTGAAACTGAACGGGTAAAATGCTGCTTGTCTGTTTGGTTTTTAACCATGCCCCATCCAGCGTAAAAGAAGTTTGGAGGATTTTTACCTTTCCTAAATCAAGGCTGAATTCAACACCGGATTTTTCAATCTTCTGGTTATTCAATGGTTTCTGGAAATCTTCAACCGCAACAACCTGTACTTTGGGGAGTTCAAGCGGATTGGGTTTTGTTCCGGGAACAACAGAACTTGTTTGGTACCTGAAATAGGGGAGGAACAAATACTCACGTCCAAAGCCAAAGCCGTTGGCGAGCTGTTCGTTAAAACAAGTAATATTCCCCGATATGTTTTTGAATTTGAAATCAATTCCTGCTTCAATCTTCAGGTTTTCGGAAGGTTTCAAGTTTTTGTTTCCGGTTTCATAAATGCGGGTATCGACGATGGACAGGTTGAGGGATGGATCACCAACGTAATAGTTTAAAGAACTCAGGTCGAAATAGGCCTTGTCTGGATAAAGGAAAATGAGTGAGGGCGATTTGTAAGTTTTACCTATTCCAAAATTAATGGCCAGTTTGTCGAATAGCTTATTGTTTTTTTGCGAGAGAAAACGGTACTGCGCGTTAAACCGTGGTTCGGCATAAAAGCCAAGTTCAGAATCAAACAAACCATCCATCTGGAAATTGTTGACCCTGATTCCTGCCTGCATATCCAGATGGGTTTTCCCAAGGGTCAGGAATAATTTGTCTTCGAGGAAAACCGATAGGTTTTGAAGAGCTGGAATATCTTTGTATTTTCTTGGTCGTGACGAATAACTGTTGATGAACGGTGGGTTCCAGATGTCATAAACCTGACCGTCGCCGTAATTGGCATTTAAGCGGTATTCAAGTCCGTAGAGTACTTTATTTGTATTGCCATTGTGAAAATTGCTGAATTTGTTGGCGGTTAGCTGGAAGGAAATGGTAAACGGCTTCCCATCGATGGTATAATGTGTGAACTGTTCGGCGGGTAGAAAAATACCGGTATTTTCGCCTTCTGTGAGCGAAACAGAAATCACTTGTAGCCCGCTGGCGGTGGTTCTGTATAACTCTTCTTCGCTTATTTGGTGAGTCAACGAAAACGACAAAGAGTAGTCGAGGTTGGTAAGCAGTTTCAATCTTGGCGACCATTTCCCAAAACTGTTCAACCGTATGCCCCGGTCTTGCGATACTACATTTTCTCCGGCAACCATGGCGTCGGGGTCGGTTTTTTCCTCGTCAATGGTTTCAAAATAGCTCATTTTGACATTCAAAGAAAGAGGTAGTTTCTGAGGATTGAAAACTTTTGAAAAGCCAATGTCTGCTGTCAACCGGTTGAATCCTTCGTACTTGCTCCGCAAATCGGAAAATGACTGGAGATAATCAAAATTGAAATTCACAGAACTTCGGGCAGCTTTGAGCTTAATCCCTTTTCCGATAGCTATCTGCTTGATTTTTGGATCAGTTTTTATTTTTACTTCCAGCGGAGTATGGCCTGCCTTCGTTTTTACAATAACAGCCCCCGAAGTCAGGTCTCCGTAGGCAACGGAAGGAATTCCTTTAATCACCTCAATCGACTCGATGTTATCGGTAGAAATCTGCCTTAGGTCAATTCCAGAACCGGCAACAGTGCTAAAATTGTCGCTGGTTTTTGATGTCGAAAAAGTTTGCAGATTGGCATCATTCGACACTGGCGACCCATCAACAAGAATGGCAGTTCCCATAGCGCTGTTGCTATCTTCCCCAATTTCGCGGATCGATATTTTTTGTGCCGTACTTAAATCAGGATTGGATGAAATATTTCCAGGAAGCAACTGCATCACATCGGCCAGGCTTGTCGGCTGTACATGCTGAATGGCTGCATTCCCGAGGGTGGATGAAGTTGTAATCCCTCCTGATCTTTTTGCCAGTACGGTGATTTCTTCCATGGCGAACGAAGTTGGCGTCAAACGCACAACAAGTTCCTTGTCCCGAAAGTCGGAAGGCTGAAGGATGGATGAATAAGCCTCAAATCCAAGGCATTGCACTTCAAGGGTAACGGAAGGAAGGTTGTTTGTGCTCGTCGTAAAAAGTCCGTTCTCGTCGGAGATGATCCACAAATCAGCTTCTTTCACATGAATTGTTGCAAAACTAACCGGCTCATTGTTTTTTTTGCTCACCACTTTGCCTTTAATTATTTGGGGCGGCTGGGCAAGCAAAGCGTCAATGAAGCTAATCAGCAACAAAAAAAGGAATAAATGTTTAAGCATACCTGCTTCGGGATTAAAGAAAGTATTACTGATATACTATACGCACTTATTTGAAATATACTTTTTGCACCATTCTTTTCCCTCCGGCTGAAGCAGCTATAATATAAACTCCCGGTGTGAATTCATCGTAAGTAAATTTGCACGATTTGCTTTTTGGCTCGGTAATCATGATCAGACTGCCGTTGACCTGGTAAACAAAACAGCGATCGATGTCTTCGTTCTCAGAAACCAGTTCCAAATCTGAATTATTGTAATAGATCTTTATAGTATTCTCATAACTAAGCAGTGGATTTACCGAAGTTTTTATATCCAGGTCGCTGACTGCTATTTTGTATGCATTTGATTTTGCCAGAACATAAAGCGAGTCGTTCAGGACTTTTCCCGCCGCGTAAAGAGCAACGCCTGCATTACTATCAATCCATGTAGTTCCCCCGTCGTTTGTAAATTTTGTACTGGCTGTTGTTCCAATGGTCATCAGCGAGTTTTTATCCAGAATAGCAAAATCAAGGCCTCCGGTTACCCCGGTTAATTTGGTAAAAGTGGAACCGCCATCTTTTGTTACAAAAATGCCCTGGTTGTTCGAAGAAGGGAAATATACCTCTTCAGCTGATAACATCGCTATTGAACTGACAACAGGATCTCCGGTGGTCAACGATTTAATTTTTGGGTATAAATCGGTGAATGTTTTGCCCCCATCAGTTGTTTTCAAAAGAATTTTATTTCCGCCAATATACCCGGTTTCTCCTGAAAATTTGATGGCCATTACGATCGAGCTTGAAAAATCACTGGTTATCGCCGTCCAGGAATCGCCACCATCGAGGGTTTTAAAAACACGCGAATGTTTGGTCACGGTTTTAGGCACGCTTACGGTGTCCGACCATCCGGCGTATAAATAGGCCGTTTGGGCCGAAACACATTCAATGGTGTAATTGTCCATTCCGTAACATCCGGTCATCGTCGGATATTTCGAAGCATCCGTCGGGGTGTCTTTGCCAACATTTTTGTTGTTCAGCAAAGTCCATGTTTTCCATGCGTCGGAGGTTTTGTAGATCAGTCCGCTGAGGTAATAATCTTCGCCGCTTGCGTAATCAATCATTAAAGAACGGCGGGAACTCAAATACCCGGCATTCCCCGATGAACTTAAACTTCTGAAATCATAATCTCCCCCGCTGACAAACAGGTAAGGCAGTGTAACGGGGGCCCATGTAATTCCTTTGTTTGAACTTTTCCGGGCAAGTTGTCCGTTCCCAATTATTAAGGCATTACTGGCATCGGCGATGTGCATTTTCTGGAGATTACCGCTTGCTCCGGTTACAGTTTGGGCTTTCCATTTGTAAGTCGCGGCTTTTAAGTCGGCAACTGCCATTTTATAAATGGTTTCATTACAAAAAGTGATCAGCGAATCATTCATCAAACCCGCGATTTCAAATCCAGTTGCCGGAATCTTACAGTCGTTCCATGTTGTCCCGCCGTCGGTTGTGGCTTTTGATTTGGTCGTTGAACCAATACTGATAATCACATTGTTGTCGAGTTTCAAAATATCGTTTCCGCCGGTCAGGGCATTAATTTTAGTAAAGGAGGTTCCTCCGTTAGTTGAAACAGCAGTGGCCGCAACGGCCTGTACATATATTTCGTTGTTGAAAAAGCGTATTTCGTTAACAAAAGCTGTGCTTCCGCCTACCGATGAAAAGGCGGGGAAAATATCAGTTAGTTCGTCATTTTCAGTTGATGCCTTATACAATATTTTATTTCCCCCGATGTAAATGTCGGTGCCTTGCATTTTCATGGTGTTGATGTATGCTCCTTCCAAGTCTTTTGTAATGGCTTTCCACTTGGCACCTCCATCAACTGTTTTGAAAACGGCAGAGTGAGTTTTACGGATTCCTGTCGAAATATCGTACCAATATACAAAAACCAAAGCTTTAGTGTCGCTGATGGTCAATATGGAAAAAGGATCGAGGGCATAGCATCCTTTGGCGTTCGGATTCAAACCTGTATTGGTTCCTTCTCCAATGGTGGATGTATTGAGCACCGTCCAGGTTAATCCACCGTCAATGGTCTTTAGTAAAACACCATTAATGGATACATCGGCCTCCCCTCCATCAGGATTGTCGACAAGAGTGGTGCGTCGGCCAACAATAAACCCAACATTGCCATTAATGCTCATGTCATTAAAATTATACTTTGGATTTAATAAGCCCACATCTTTCCAGGAAAGACCCTTGTCGTCACTTTTTTTAATTGTTCGGCCCAAGCCTGCAATTATGGCACTGTTGTCATCGTAAGTGGCCATGCTCTGCAAGTTATTATCCTTGCTGATTTCCTGTGCTTTCCATTTTATGATTGGCTTGGAGGTTTGTGCATAAAGGCTAACGGTTATAAAACCGGCGATTAGGGTTAAAATAAAGGTTTTCATAAATAGAGTATCTTATTATTCAAACGTTTGACTAATATCGGATTTTTATTTCGTATAACCCGTGATTGTTATGATATTTCAGACATAGTTTTACACGAAAGTAATACTGAGCGACTTTGTTATTTAAGGTTCATTTATTCATTTTCGAACTTAAACATGTTGGCAATTTTACCCGTCTTTCCTGAGCTATAGTTAAATTGCAAGGTGTCGCTGTTCAGTTTTTTGTAAATAGCCTCCTGAGTGGTCAGTGAATCAATATAAGAAATCGCGACCATCTCTTTTAGCGAATCATTCAGGAATGTTCTGAATTCGATGATACCGTTGTCGTTCGATAAATGGCTGATCAGGTAATTCATTTTATTGCGTAGTGCTGCATTTCGGCCAAGCGGCAGCATAATGGTTTTAATTGAAGAAGGATCGTACTTTTCAAAATCGTTGAATTGTGCTTCAAATGGCCTGAATACCTTGTTCAGATAATCCGATTTTGAAATTGTGCTTAACTCGGGGCCTTTGGCAACATGGTAGTTCATATCTACCGTGTAATTTTTCCCGTTGGCTTCATAAGTAAAAGTCTCCGATTCAAGTAATTGAATCAACTCATCCTGATTCAGTTTTAAATTTCCGGGGAAATAAATACTAACTATTACCGGACAATCAAATTCAGAAGCGACATAAATTGCTTCGGTTTTATCCATTAACATGCGGCTTAAGTAATTAAAATCGAAGGTGTCAAAAAAGTTTTCGAGCCAGACTTTTACTTCAACTACTTCTGCTACATCATTTTTCATGCTGCGTAGTAACATTCCAGAAGGAGTGAATAAGTTTTTCTGAATTTTGGCGTCATTTAGTTTTGCAGGGTCATAATAAACTTTCACACGGTGATGTTTTACGTAGGTGGCGACTCCCAATACGCCATCAACTTCTTTCATTTTCGAAGCGAATGCCACTGAACTTCCGTAGCATTTAATGTTTTTGAGCCCCGATTGTGTAAAGATTTTCGCGTTGGCAATGGCATCTTCGTCGGCCCATTTCTGATCAATCGTGGGTACTTCCCATAAACTTCCCATAAATATTCCGGCGATTATCAAAACCACGGTAGCTACAGGAGGAAGCCAGCGCAGATTTTTCCTTTTGTTGATTTGGATGGTTCCCTTTTCGGGACAAACCGAAATACACTCGCTGCAAAGATTACAATCGGCTTCGCGAACTACCTTCATGCTGGCCACATCAATAGCTTGCGGACATTTTCGCGAACAAAGCTGGCAACTTGTGCAGGTATCTTCGTTACGCGTAATTTTTACCAAAGGGAAAATTTTCCCGAAATAGCCTGATATTTCAATGATATATCCACCCAAACAAGCTATGGCCAGCGGCCAAACATAGCTGATGTCGATTCCAAACTTCAGGAGAAGAATATAGACAATCATGAGGCCTGCAAAAAATCCTGTAAACTTGAAAATATTTGAAACAGCGCCGAGCGGACAAATGTATTTGCACCAAAACAGCCGAATAAATACTGAACCTAAAACAACAATCAAAATAGTGATAACTGCGTACAATACAACCACATCGAGGCTAAAACCTGTGGCAATGGCATAATACGGATCGAATTTTTTGCAGAATAATTCGTTCGATTGGAAGGTGTAGTAAAACGTGATAAACAGAAGAATATATTTTAACGATCGCAAAATTTTATCAGCAATTCCGTTGATCGCAATTCTGATTTTTAACTTGTCGCCAAGTTTGCCAAGCCACTCGCTCACCGTTCCAACCGGGCAAATATAGGCACAGAATAATTTGCTAAATACGAAAACGGCCAGCATCAGCAATACACCCATCACAATTTGGGCGCTCGTCATGGTGCACGAAAGCGCCTGATTCAGGATGTAACTTCCAAGCGCCTGAATGCCTCCAAAAGGGCAATAAGCCTCAAAGTCGGGGACAAAATTCTCGTTAAATTTGGGGATAAAGGCAATAATTACAATTGCTAAAATAACACTCCACTGCA
>Ga0172367_10004084_pt1 | contig 18414 bp, 14 predicted proteins | sample Lak10m_FD_114542 | JGI IMG/M metagenome (GOLD analysis project Ga0172367, IMG submission 114542) | Freshwater microbial communities from Kabuno Bay, South-Kivu, Congo - kab_022012_10m | ecosystem: Environmental > Aquatic > Freshwater > Lake | place: Democratic Republic of the Congo: South-Kivu...
ATCAGCAGAAATTGAAACATTATCTCGGGTAATACATTGCTGAGGAGGAATATCTAAGACTTTTTCACGAATTGTTTCCTGATAGACAACTCGATCTAAAAAGGGGAGCAAAAAATTTGGACCTGGACTAAGCTTTTTCCCGTTGTATTTTCCCAATGTTTCAACCAAAGCCTCGTTTCCCTGGTTGATTATTTTTACCGAACCCACTAGAGTAGAACCGCCTAAAATTAGGGCAATTAAATATCCAAAAACATCCATACCCGTTTCCTTCGTAAATTAAGTCTCAGTTGAAAGCAAGCTACCCTGTCAGAGAATCCTTCTTTTTCCTTTGCGTAAGGAAGAGACCAACGAAGTAATCTCCCTGTCAGGAAGAATGAAGATTGAAATTAATGATTATAATAACATATCCTTTAGCCAGAGCCTAGAGGAATCTTAGGTCAACCAGGTGATTCTAGGCGTAGCCTGTCTTAACATTTACGGAATCTAACAGTGGATGCCCGGAAATGTAATCCTAGCTAAGACTCTGCAAACCATGGGGCAAATTATCGCTGGTGTGGGTAAAGTTGACCCACTCTACTCAATTGGTATATTGTGGTATTGGGCATTCATTCAATAAGCTCAACTAGAAACTAGTCCTATTAAACCAGCTTAAAGCGTTTCAATCGGTCAATTCCCATCCAGGGAGCTTGATTTAAGGAAACATGAAGGGTTTCAGCCCCTAGGACTTTTTATTTTCAATTGCCCGATCTTAGCTAGGTTTATGCTATAATTAGTTAGTTTAGGGTGATCCATAGCCTTTTAATCTCCCATGTGAACGGCTCTTCCCATTCACAATGGCAGTCAATGTCTACAGCTTAAAGGCTCAATCAGTCAATTTTCCCTCTTTACCCTTTTACATTATCTTGCCTGCCTAGCTCAACGCCCGTCCAAACTGAATCAGAACTACAAGGACAAATCACTAGATGGAATTTTCGATCGGCGCGCTACTCGCCAACTTTGCAGATGAAAAATTAATTGCACCCAAGGTTCTCGAAAAAAAACTGGGATGCTTAGATGAGGTCAGCCTCCGTCAATTACAAATTACCTTAGATGCATTGGAACGAATTGGAGTTTTAGCGAAGGATCATGGTCGATATCGCCGGGTTCCGGAGGAGGGACTGGTGGAAGGTCGGCTACGATGCTCTAGTAAGGGCTTTTGCTTTGCTATTCAGGATGAAGAAGGAACGGATGATGTGTATATTCGGGAATGTCACTTAAACACTGCCTGGAATGGCGATCGCGTTTTAGTGCGGGTGACTAAAGATGGGAGTCGGCGAAAAAGTCCGGAGGGTGAGGTTCGTTTAATTTTAGAACGGGCAAATACCTCTTTACTGGCTCGGGTCAAAAGAGAAGAAGAACACTATCGAGCCGTACCCTTGGACGATCGGTTATTATTTGAACTGGATCTAATCGACAATGGAGTTAATTTAGAGGCAGCCATTGATCATCTAGTCAGTGCCGAAATCCTTCGCTATCCCCTTGGAATTCTCCCGCCGTTGGCACAAGTCAGTCAGGTTTTAGGTACAGACGCAGAAACAGCACGGGATACGGATGTTGTGTGTTGTAAACACGGGTTACGTTTAAACTTTCCCCATTCTGTCTTAGAGGCTGCCAAGTCTTTACCGAATAAAGTTCGTAAAACTGACCTGAAGCATCGTCATGACCTACGCAACCTTTTCACTTTGACCATTGGTCATGATAATGCCCTGAATGCCCAGTCTTTACATACAGCCTTTTCCTTGCAAAAAACCGAGGAGGGTCATTGGCAACTAGGGGTTCATAGTGCTGATGTTGCCTATTATGTCCCCTCCTATTCCCCTTTAGATCAAGAAGCCATTCGACGGGGGGTTGCCGTGTATTTGGGCGATCGCATCATTCCCATTCTTCCTGAAGCCATCAGTGACCACCTATGTGCGTTGCTTCCCGATCAAGACCGCCTTACAATTTCCGTATTAATCACCTTGGATGAATCGGGTCAGGTATTGGAGTTTGAACTACAGCCCGCCGTGATTCGGGTTGATTATGCGCTTACTTACGATCACGTTCAATCCATCTTGGCAAATGAAGAGGATGGGAACCTTTCTGATTTACTCCCGGTTTTTGATAAAGTCCATCAGTATCATCAAGTATTTCAGGCATTGCAAACCCAGCGGTTCCGTCGGGGTGCCTTTGATGTGAACCTTCCTGAACAACTCATTCCCCAGCTCACACTACAGGAACCATCCTCTCCTCTCTTCGCTTCGTTCCATGCTTTATTTTCTCGGTTTCAATATGACCAGGAAGGGAATGCAGGACTCATTTTAAGTAGTCGTCGTCACTATGCTCGTGCAATTGTTACAGAAATAACCGTTTTAGCCAATCAGTTGATTGGCAGTCATCTCAGTGCATTAAGTTTACCCACCATCTTTCGGGTACAGCGGTCCCCTGATTTACAGGATGTCCAAGACTTGATTCGTTTAATCAATTTGGTGGGTGGCATGGATTTAGACCTGGAATTAAAAAATGAAGATGAAGTCTTACCGGAAGATTACCAACGGTTTCTTCGTCAATTTGCAAATCATCCCAAGGAGCGAGTCCTCACTTACCTTTTATTGAATACCCTTAAACCACCAGCCTATAGTCGGGAATTAGGCGATCATTTTGGGTTAGGGATTTCCCAAGGGTATGTCCATGCCACGTCTCCCGTGCGCCGTTATCCCGATTTGTTAATCCAACGAATTCTTCATACTCTATTCAATGAAGGGCGAGATCGTCGGAATGCTAGGGTGAAGGAGACTGTTAACCTGCGTCATCAATCTTGCCATGGAAAAATCAACTGGAATGTTCTCCCCCCTGATATTCACCATGAGTTGGATTTACAAATTTCCAGTTCTCTGGTTCATTTGAGTGAGCGGGATAAAATTGGACAAGAGGCAGAATCTGACTTGATTGGGCTAAAAAAAGCTGAATTCATGAAGGTTCACACAGGCGGTATTTTCCAAGGATTGATTACGGGTGTCCAATCCTATGGTTTTTTTGTCGAAATTCAAACTTTCCTAGTGGAAGGATTGGTTCATGTCAGTTCCCTCAAAGATGATTGGTATGAATATCGCTCTCGTCAACAACGGTTGGTTGGTCGTAAGTACCGTCGTCAGTTTTGTTTAGGAGATCTGGTTGAGGTACAGGTTAAAAGTGTAGACTACTATCGCCAGCAAATTGATCTGGCTGCAGTTGGGGGGGGAAGTGAAGGGGATGAGGATGACTTGGATGACCTATCTCCCCTGGATATAGACCCCAATTCTTCCTTAGATTCCTATATGCCTACAACGGAACGTTATATCCGTCGTCGTCGTTAATTTGAATCATGGACTCCCCCCCATCTCGTCCGTTGATTTTAGGTGTTTCCGGTGCTTCTGGTTTAATCTACGCAGTACGGGCACTAAGGTTTTTACTCCAGTCTGATTATACTGTGGAGTTAGTTGCTTCCCGTGCCTGCTATCGTGTATGGCAAGCAGAAAACCAAGTTCGTATGCCCGTGGAACTGAACCAGCAAAGCCTTTTTTGGCGGCATTATGCCCAGGTGGCAGAAGCAGGTCACCTAATTTGTCATCATTCAGGTGATGTGGGGGCAGCGATCGCCAGTGGTTCCTATCGCACCCTAGGTATGGTTGTAATGCCGTGCAGCATGAGTACAGTGGCAAAGCTGGCAACTGGATTAAGCTCAGATTTATTAGAACGAGCCGCCGATGTTCAACTGAAAGAGGGACGAAAATTGGTCTTAGTCCCTCGAGAAACCCCATTCAGTCTTATCCATCTCCGTAACTTAACCACACTTGCAGAAGCAGGAGCAAGGATTGTACCTGCCATTCCAGCCTGGTATCATCATCCCCAAACCATTGAAGACTTGGTGGATTTTGTCATTGCCCGTGCATTGGATCAATTGAATATTGATTGTGTTCCGTTACGACGATGGACGGGTGAAACTAAATAATGGTTAATACTGGGGCGATGGCACTTAACTGAAGGTCAGGATGATCAGACTGAACCTGATGACAATTCCACTCATTTCGAAATAATAAAACAGGACGATTCCACAAATCTTTGACGGTAATACTATTAAATAAGCGCCCCACTGCTGTTAAAGCATCCCAACCTCCATCCACCCAGCGAGCAACGGAATAGGGTAATAACTCCAAAGTGGTTTCAACTCCATATTCATTTTGCATTCGAAATTGTACCACTTCAAACTGTAATTGCCCAACGGCAGCTAAAATTGGGTCTCGTTTTGCTTCATCCACTGAGTGCATGATTTGAATGGCTCCTTCCTCTTGTAACTCTGCCACACCCTTACGGAATTGCTTAAATTTTGATGGATTTGGGTTACGCAAATAGGCAAATAATTCAGGGGAGAAACAGGGTATACCAGCATATTCCAACCGTTGTCCGGTGTAAATGGTATCACCAATGGCAAATACCCCTGGATTATTCAACCCAATTACATCCCCCGGATAAGCAACCTCTAAAGATTCCCGGTCCTGTCCAAATAATTTTTGGGGACGGGATAATCGCACTGACTTCCCGGATCGGGCATGGTGAACCACCATGTCTTTTTCAAACTTGCCGGAACAGACCCGAATGAAGGCAATGCGATCGCGATGTTTGGGGTCCATATTGGCTTGTAATTTAAATACAAACCCTGAAAACTCAGGATAAGATGGCTCAATTTCTCCTTGGGTGCTGGGATGGGAGCTGGGTTTAAGGGCATAGTCTAAGAAGGCATTTAGGAACAGTTCCACTCCAAAATTAGTCATGGCACTGCCAAAAAAAACTGGAGTCATTTTACCCTGATGGACTAAATCTAAATCGAATGGGGCGGCTAATTCGTCTAAAAGCTCTAAGTCATCTTTTAATTGATGGTAAAGGTCAGTTTCTAACCAGTCTTCAATGCGGGGATCGGTGAGATGAATGACGGTTTCCATTGCTTCTTTTCGTCCATGGTGACTCCGTTCAAAAAGATGAACTTTTTGATGGCGGCGATCGTAAACCCCCTTAAAGCGATCGCCCATCCCAATGGGCCAATTCACGGCATAGGTATGCAACCCCAATTCCTGTTCAATTTCATCCAATAGTTCCAATGGTTCCCGTCCGGGACGGTCTAATTTATTGAAAAAAGTAAAAATTGGAATAGACCGCATTCGGCACACTTCAAATAACTTACGGGTTTGAGGTTCTAGTCCCTTTGCCGCATCCTCTAGCATCACTGCATTATCAGCCGCCGCCAAGGTGCGATAGGTATCTTCACTAAAATCTTGGTGCCCAGGGGTATCTAATAAGTTGATTTGGCACTGTAAGTATTCAAACTGCAACACGGTAGATGTGATTGAAATACCCCGTTGTTGCTCCATTGCCATCCAATCGGAAGTGGCGTGCCGTTCTGCCCGACGGGCTTTCACTGCCCCTGCTTCGTGAATGGCTCCCCCATAGAGCAATAGTTTTTCCGTCAAGGTGGTTTTACCAGCATCAGGATGGGAGATGATGGCGAAGTTGCGACGACGGTTGACAGCCGTCGTTAATTCACTTTCAATTTCACAGGGCATGGATTTAATGGCAAATAGGGACTAACACGGGTTCCATGGCTCAAGCACTTAACTCAGTTATTCTGCAGCTTGGGCTTGGAACTGGAATAAGGAGTAGACTACATTACGGCGAATATCCGTCATCATTTCCAAAAATAACTCATACCCCTCACTCTTGTATTCTATCAATGGATCCTTTTGTCCATATCCCCGCAACCCAACACTTTCCCGGAGGGCATCCATTTGTTGCAAGTGCTCCCGCCACAGCGTGTCAATTTGTTGTAAAATAAAGAATCGCTCTGCCTGTCGCATTAAACCCAGTTGGATGGAGTCTATCTCAGATTCTTTCAAGTCATAGGCAATTCGTGCCTGTTCATGTAAAAAGAGTTTAATTTCCTCCACGGCTAAGTCTTCCAATTGCAATGGTTCTAAATCTTGCAATAAACTAATAAATTCTTTGACTTTGGCGACCAAATTGGTAAGGTCCCATTCTTCCATAGGTAAGTCAGGATTAACGTAAGCTTCCACGATATCATCCATGGTGCGTTCAGCATATTTGATCACCTGTTCTTTCAGGTCTAATCCTTCCAACACACGCCGCCGTTCAGCATAAATGGCTCGCCGTTGATTGTTCATCACTTCGTCATATTCAAAAACCTGCTTACGCATATCATAGTAGTAGGTTTCTACTTTTTTCTGAGCCCCTTCTAAAGAACGGGTGAGTATTTTGGCTTCAATGGGCATGTCATCTTCGATTCGGAAGGCATTCATCATGCCAGCCACGCGATCGCCACCAAAAATCCGTAACAAGTTATCCTGTAAACTCAGGAAAAACTTCGTAGTACCAGGGTCTCCCTGTCGTCCAGCCCGTCCCCTCAACTGATTATCAATCCGACGGGACTCGTGTCGTTCCGTGCCAATGACATGTAACCCCCCCAGTTGTACCACTTCTTGTTGTTCTTGACGGGTATATACTTCATATTCATGGCGTATGGCATTATACGCCTCCCGCAGTGCTTGAATGACCGGATCTTGGGTTGGTGCTTTTTCAGCAGCCACAGCCACCCTATCCTCCGCTTCCAGTTCAGCCAGCGATCGTTCCCCATACTGTTTGACTGCAAAATCCACTGCACCCTTCAGTAATACTTCCGTATTGCGGGAAAGTTGGGTTGGAAATAAATCGGTAGAAGCTTTCCAGTTTTTGGCTTTCTTCCCTGTCCCAAAGCCCTGTCCCCCTGGACGACCAGACAACCCAGGCACAGAAAAAATATTAAATTCACCCTCATCCTCAGGCTTCACTAAGCGAGGCATACAGTACTCCCGCACTTTCAGCCGAGCCATATAATCAGCATTCCCCCCTAAAATAATGTCCGTTCCCCTCCCTGCCATGTTCGTTGAAATGGTGACTGCCCCCTTCCGTCCAGCCTGGGCAATAATTTCAGATTCCCGTTCTACGTTTTCCGGCTTGGCATTGAGGAGGTTATGGGGTATTTTCAATTGATCCAGTAAAAAGGATAATATTTCTGACTTCTCAACACTGGTTGTTCCCACCAGTACCGGACGACCCAGTTCGTGCATCTGGGCACATTCTTCAGCAACTGCCCTCCATTTTGCCTCTTCATTTTTATAAACCACGTCAGATAAATCATGGCGACCAGTGGAGCGATTTGTTGGGACGATGGTGACTTGCAAGTCATAAATTTTTTCAAACTCCGCTTCTTCGGTTTTGGCGGTACCTGTCATGCCCCCCAGTTTAGGGTAGAGTAAGAAGAAATTTTGATAGGTAATGGTTGCCAGTGTTTGGGTTTCAGGTTGGATTTCCACCTTTTCCTTGGCTTCAATTGCTTGGTGTAAACCGTCACTCCACCGACGACCCGGCATTACCCTACCTGTAAATTCGTCCACAATAACAATTTCATTCTCGCGGACAATATAATTAACATCTAACAGAAATAATTCTTTGGCTTTAATTGCATTGAAAATATAATGAGCCCAGGGATCCTTGGGGTCAAATAAATCCTTGACTCCTAATAGTTGTTCAGATCGAATAAAGCCTTCATCACTGAGTAATACATTACGGGCTTTTTCATCCACTTCATAGTCACCATCAGCTTCTTCCGTGGGTTTGCGGTTTAGGTTACTTGCTACTTCTGCTGCCCGTATGTATTTTTCACTGGGGCGATCCACCTGACCGGATATGATCAATGGCGTGCGAGATTCGTCGATGAGAATGGAATCAACTTCATCAATAACACAATAACTGAATGGACGTTGAACAACTTCATCCATGGAAGTTGCCATGTTATCCCGCAGATAATCAAACCCTATTTCACTATTGGTAGCATAGGTAATATCACAAGCATAATTACGCTTCTTATCATTTGCCCCCATCCCTTGTTGAATTAATCCCACTTCAAGCCCTAAGAATCGATGGATTTGCCCCATCCATTCCGCATCCCGACGCGCCAGATAGTCATTGACAGTGATAACATGAACTCCTTTACCAGTTAGGGCATTCAGGTAAGCGGGCAGGGTTGCCACCAACGTTTTACCCTCCCCGGTTTTCATTTCTGCAATTTGTCCATTGTGGAGCACCATGCCACCAATTAACTGCACATCAAAATGACGCATTCCCAGCACCCTGCGACCCGCTTCACGAACCACGGCAAAAGCCTCTGGGAGAATATCATCTAAAGCTTCTGCAATTTGATTTGGATTTTTTGCCTTGTCCAATCGCTGCTTAAATTCAACGGTTTTACCCCGTAACTGTTCATCAGAAAGAGTTTGAATCTCTTCTTCCAAGAGGTTGATTTCAGTCAAGATGGGCTGATACTTTTTTAGCTTGCGGGCGTTGGGATCACCGAGCAGGGTTTTTAGCATGGCATTAAACGGGCGGGACTGAATTAGAAAGGGTAGTTGGAACTATTATACTTGATTATGGGGTTGGCAATTTAGTTATATCCCCGTCAGTAGTATATATCCAAACCATAATCTAAACCATTGATTCCCATCCGGAACAAACGCCACGGAATGGCGATTGTGTATGATACCAATAGCAGTTATACAGGTTGTCTATGCCTCGATTTCTCCATCTTGCTGATATCCATCTGGGGTTTGACCGTTATGATTCTCCCCAACGAACTCAAGATTTCTTTAGGGCGTTTTATGATGCCATCGAAACCTACGCAATCGGTGGAAAGGTAGACTTTGTCCTACTAGCAGGGGATATATTTGAACATCGGCAGATCAAACCCGCAGTTCTCAATCAAGCCCAAATGTGTTTGAAGATATTAAACGATGCAAGGATTCCGGTTTTAGCAATTGAAGGAAACCATGACAACCGTCCCTTTGGTTCTAAAACTAGTTGGCTAGAGTATTTGGCTGAATGGGGTTTATTGATTTTACTGGAACCAGATACTTCTCATCAAGGTGAAGTGATCTATCAACCCTGGAACGAAGAAGAAAAACGGGGAGGATACATAGACTTAGATTGTGGAGTAAGGGTTTTAGGTTCACGTTGGTATGGGGCTTCTGCACCCCAAGCCATCCCCCAGCTTGCAGATGCCATCAAAACCCTTCCTCCCCCTCCCCCCCATACAGTGATGATGTTTCATCATGGCTTGGAAGGGCAGATTGGTCGCTATAGCGGGGCACTGCGGTATGGAGAACTGCTTCCGTTGAAACAAGCCGGTGTGGACTATTTAGCCTTAGGTCATATTCATAAACATTACACAGTGGAAAATTGGATCTATAATCCGGGTTCCGTAGAGGCGAATAATGTAGAGGAGTCAACCTATGAACGAGGGGTGTACTTGGTCAATTTAACCACCGAAGGCATTGATGCTCAATTAAAACAAGACTATTACCAGCGCCCCATCCTACGCCTGTGTATCACTGCAAAAGGGAAAGAGACGACTGAGGAGATTGAAGCAGAGGCGATCGCCGTTGTGGACAAAGCAATGAATTCGGTTCCCACAACCCGTGGCAACACTCCCCCATCTGATCAGCCCATCTTGGAGTTACGAATAGAAGGAAAAGTCGGCTTCAATCGGGGGGATTTAGATGTTCGTCGCTTGCAACAACAATTAAAAGAAGCCAGTAACGCCTTAATATTTTTATTAAAGTTTGAAGCTAGCCCAGTCACCTATCGGACTTCTTTATCCCACCAGTCTAGTCAGTCTGACATTGAACAGGAGATTTTTTCTGATATTATTGCTGCAAATGTGAATTTTCAAAACCAAGGACAAATGGTTAGTCAAGGCTTAAGTGATTTAAAGACCCGATGTGTGGATGGACAGTCAGAAGAGGAATTGTATCTATTCATCGATCAATTATTACAAGCTTCTCCATCGGAATAATGGTTCAATTTGATGTTTCAATACCTGGGGTAGGTGGAGTTTCACCCACCTATCCCATCATTATTGATAATGAATGTACCTAAGGTCTTTGAGTGTAGGTTCACCCACGAAAACTGGGGGTTAGTTGTCCCTGCTTCATCGACTCTACTAGGCTTCGTACGGCTGCCACCATAGCCACTTCACTGTTGAGGCGATTAATGGCAGAACCAACTCCAACCCCCGCCGCCCCGACAGCGATGGCCATGGGGATAGTGACATTGGATAGACCAGAGGCACACAAAATGGGAACAGACACTGCACGGGAGATTTCGTAGGCAGATGCTAAGGTAGGAGCAGCTTTTTCAATCAATCCCAAGGTTCCGGAATGGATGGGATGGCTGGTGGTACCCCCTTCGGTTTGGATCATGTCAGCACCGGATTCCACTAATTGTTCAGCCAGATGAACTTGTTCACTGAACTCCAGAATATGGGGCACAGTGACCGAAAGGCAAATTGATGGGAGTAAGGCACGGGTCTGCCGAGTTAATTCCAGTACTTCATCCGCTTCAAATCGGCGACCTTGAGCATAGAAAGCATCAAAATTTCCAATTTCCACCCAATCGGCACCCGCATCAACTGCTGCTGCCAACTGTTGTGGTTTTACGGCTGAGACACAAATTGGTAGTTGAGTCAGTTGACGAGTAAGATGGACTAAGGCTGGTTGGGCAGCAATATCTACAAAAGTTGCCCCCCCTTGATCTGCAGCTCTCACCACCGCTGCCACTCGATTGGGATCAACGTTCGTTATGCCACTAATAATTTTAAGTACAGGACCTTGAATCAAAGATTTTTTGAGAAGGGGATGGATGCTCATAATTCCGTGTAAAAATTCCAGAAATTAATTATACCCTTTAGAATATCCTACTCTTGGAAAACTTGACTACTCCCCATAGATTGAAGTGTTGCCCCTGAAAAACTCCGATTGAGTGCTATTGTCCTGTCTTTCTCGGGAAGGGCAAAATTAAAATCAGGAGTCAGGTTCTCCTCCTAGGTATCCCCAGGTGCAGTTCTTGATTAGGGGTTAGGCTGTTTGTTGAGTTGAGATTGATTTCGTTTTTAAAAACTCAGAAAGCCAAATACATGCTGAACGGTTAGTTCTAAATCAATTCCAGTGAGAACAGGCAGTGGATCGCCATGGTTGAGTTCAATTACCCGGCGATCCCTATGTACAACCAAAATATTCTTATCTTCGTCATCAATTAACCATCCCAACTCTATACCATATTTAGCGCAATGTAATAGTTTTCTAAATACTTGTTTGTAGCTCTGTTCGGGAGAGAGAATTTCAATGCTGGAGCCCCAGACTTCACTGACCGCAGACGAGGTTGAACCGAGGGGTTTGGTCCCACTACTTAAAGCCCATTGAAATAAGTACCCCATGCGGGTGGAGGAACCTTTACGTTATTTAAAAAAGTTTTATTTGTGTTATCAGTGGTTCCAATCTTTTTTCTGCAAGTTTAATATATTCTTCACTGGTGTCATAACCGATATAAAACCTATTCGTTTTTAATGCAGCAACTCCCGTTGTTCCACTACCAATGAATGGGTCAAGAACAATGTCATTTGTAAAAGAATATAATTGGATTAATCTGTAGGGCAATTCTTCTGGAAATGGGGCCGGATGACCTATTCTTCTGGCACTTTCAGCATTCATTGTCCAAATTGATTTAGTCCATTCCATAAATTCTTCTTTAGTTATTGTATTTTTCTTTTTTTCTAATTCTTCTTTTGTTCGTTCTCTTTTGTAGTCACCTTTTGAAAACACTAAAATATATTCATGAATATCTCTCAACGTTGGATTTGCAGCACTTTGCCAACTTCCCCAAGCAGTTGAAGGACTGGCACTAGATGCTTTATTCCAGATGATTTCACCACGCATATTAAATCCAATTTCAATCATCATTTTAGAAATATAGTCGGATAGAGGTATGTATGGTTTTCTTCCTAAATTTGCAATATTTATGCAAGCACGTCCACCATTCACCAAAACTCGGTATGTCTCAGAAAAGGCATTTTTTAATATAACTAGATACTCATTCAATGATAAATCAACATCATAATCTTTTGAAACATTATAAGGAGGTGAAGTAATCATTAAATGTAATGAATTATTTGGAATTTCTTTCATTTGCTCACATGAACTATGAATAATTGTGTTTAATAGTTCTGTTGGAAATTTATTAACATGATTTGGGATTTCTGTGTCGTTATTAAGCTCCTTATACAATTTTGAATTATAGAATTTTGAAGAATCGTGGTTTATTCTTCCAGTTGTTCCAAATGAACTGGTTTCCGTCCCTTCTTTATTATATTTATTCATTTTATCTCTCTGATTAACTGTAAAAATTTCTCAGCTTTTGTTTCATCTGAATTCTCTTGGTTTGCAATACAAATAAATTCTCCAAGCTTCTGTTTAGGAATCATTGAAGAGAAATAATTTATTTCTTGTTTTAATAACTCACTTGTCAATTCTAAAAGTGATTGAATATTTTCGATTGTTTGAAACCCCTTTATCGGAGTCTGTCTCACATATTCTGTATCCGTAGGATTAGGATTTAAAGACCAAAATCCTTGTAACACTCCTGCGGCTTTTAGAAAATCGACTTTACGGATATAACTATCGGCTATTGGTCTATTTCCTAAAATTATGACTGGTATTTTGGTTGATTCGATTCCAGAAACTCTAATGTTAATAGATTTTCCTATCGCTTTTAACATTGAATCTGAACGTAAAAGTGCCGGATTTCCTTTGTGAGATTTATAGTCGCCGATAAATGAAAGAGTGTTGGGTACTGTAAACTTATAATTTGAAACAATACTCATTTTTATTTCGAATATGAGTTTTATATTCTCAGGTCTTTGGTTAACAGAATTGGTTGTACAAATTGCTAAGTCTGCATTTGACCTCTTAGTAAGTCCCACATCTTCACAAACAACACTATTTACAGCATAATATCCGAATTCTCTTGCAATCGGAAAGAAAAGGTCTTTTGTCCATTTTTCAGTAAATTGTCCAATTAGTGAATTTCTCGATTGTAATGTTTGTCCTTCGCCATTAACATTCTTTGGTACATAGGCAAAATATCCTGAATTAAGATTATAAAATAGTTGTTCAGGTGATGCAAAATTTCTTAATGCTTCTGCAAAAAATTGAATTTCAGTTTCGTTATTCCAAAGTGACATAATCATTTAGTACCTCTATTAATTAGGAAAGAGTGATCTCATAATGAGACTCAAGTTAGGGTGTAAGCAATACGTCATGCAACGTTGTTGACCATAAACCTGTCCCTTAATACCCCGGTGGAAAGCGTTCAAGCGCCAACCGAAAATTGAAGCTTAAGACTTTTCTAACCGACGCATTAAGTAAGCAACTCCAAAATCACCACTGGGATGTTGCTTCAGTAAAGTTGCAATTTCAAAGACTTTATCAGCCAAGTCATCACCTAGTTTCTCAGCGATCGCCAGACGTTCTAACTCAAGCAACTCCAATTCTCGGAATCGTAGTTGCCAATCACTGGTAAAAATTTGGGGTATAGCGGCATGAATACCCAGTTTCAACAAAATATTCCATTCGCCGCAATCACACCACAACCCCCCGCAACCTGGACATCGGTCAACATAAAATGGTGGTTTCATCCCCACCTTTCCCCTTGTTAGGTAATTCCCACATTCAGGGCATAACGCCGCCAGGTTATCTTTGGCTGATGGGATGTACTGCACATCATCCCGTGCCCAAAAGACTGAAGGACCCGCATCTTTACTGGGTTGTGAAGCTTGCCAACCCTGGTAATCACTTCCTGAAATCCAGTGACCAGAACAGTTAGGGCATTGATGTGCTGACAATTGATCAAGTAATTTACATCGTAACAATTCTGTATTTTTATCTTTTGGACAACGCACTAATTTATCCGTCTAAAACTATATAAGTGTAAAATGAATATAACAGTTTTATTCGTGGACTTACCATCAAGTTTTATAATTTAAGATAACTTTCATGTCATGGCGGTATTTCCCCAGGATGGAGGTGAACCATCCCTTGCCGAATTGGGTAGAGTTTGGAACCAGGAAAATTACACCTGAGTCATCCCTTAAGACTTGGTGATATTTTATGAGCTTGTCTCGTTCAGTGACAACTTTTACTTAAGATAAGAGGGCGACTTTTTCCCGTTCAAACCCCTTCCATTCATGATCCACTTAAAGACCCCCTACTCTGTTCATACTGGTGATAGTAGCAATATCTCTCCAGCCATATGGATTTATGACACAACCCTGAGAGATGGTTCTCAACGGGAGGGTATTTCCCTATCCTTGGAAGATAAGGTGAGGATCGCCCGGAAGTTAGATCATTTGGGAATCCCGTTTATTGAAGGGGGTTGGCCTGGGGCTAATGCTAAGGATTTGCAATTTTTTTGGCATTTAAAAGAAGAACCGTTGATTCAGGCTCAGTTAGTGCCGTTTTGTTCTACCCGTCGGGTGGGGATGAAAGCAGCAGATGATCCAGTGTTGCAACCCATTTTAGCAGCAGGCACCCAATGGGTGACTATTTTTGGCAAATCGTGGGATTTGCATGTTATGGAGGGATTACAAACAACCCTCACAGAAAATTGTCTAATGATTCATGACACAATTGAATTTCTGTGTAGTCAGGGTCGCAGAGTGATTTATGATGCGGAACATTGGTTTGATGGATTTAAGCATAATCCCCAATACGCATTGGAAACCCTCCGCATTGCCAAGGCGGCGGGAGCTGAATGGTTAGTACTTTGTGACACCAATGGCGGTACCCTGCCCCATGAAATCAGTCAGATAGTCCAGTCAGTGGTTGATGGTATCCCATGGAACGAACAGGAAGGAAGGAATGGATATACCCAGTTGGGGATTCATACCCATAATGATGGCGACATGGCAGTGGCAAATGCCATCGCCGCCATCCGTCAGGGAGCTAGGATGGCTCAGGGAACAATAAATGGTTATGGGGAACGGTGCGGAAATGCTAACTTATGTTCAGTTATTCCTAATCTTCAGCTTAAACTTGGCTATCACTGTATTCAACCAGAGCAGTTGACCCAGTTAACGTCAACCAGTCGATTTGTAAGTGAGGTTGTTAATCTGGCACCCAATGAACATGACCCATTTGTGGGGTCATCAGCCTTTGCCCACAAGGGTGGAATTCATGTATCAGCGGTAGAACGCAATCCCCTAACCTACGAACACATTTCACCAGAATTTGTTGGCAACCACCGTCGGATTGTCATTTCCGACCAGTCTGGATTGAGTAATGTACTGGCGAAGGCTCGGAATTTTGGCATTGAGATGAATCGACAAGACCCCACGGGACGTCAAATTTTACAACGATTAAAACGGTTGGAAGGAGAAGGATATCAATTTGAAGCTGCTGAAGCTAGTTTTGAATTGCTCATGCGAGAGGCATTGGGTCAACGACCTACTTTTTTTGAATTAAAAGGATTTCATGTTCATTGTCAAATTGGTGCAAGTCACGAAAATGAGACTGGTGCCAATGGTGAAATTTCCGCACTGGCAACCCTAAAGGTTAGGGTGAATGGGAAAACTATTCTGACGGCGGCAGAGGGGAATGGACCGGTGGCCGCATTGGATGCGGCATTGCGTAAGGCATTGGTTACTTTTTATCCGGCGATCGCTCATTTCCAGTTGACTGACTACAAAGTACGGATCTTAGATGGTCACACGGGCACCCAAGCTAAAACACGAGTCCTAGTGGAATTTAGTAATGGACATCAACGGTGGACAACTGTAGGGGTGTCGTGTAATATCCTAGAAGCTTCCTATCAAGCTGTGGTAGAGGGCTTGGAATACGGCTTATTAATTTCCTGCTGTCCTGTGTTGCCTTCTTTATCTAACGAAACAGCAGGAACTAATGTTTAGCGTCAAAAAAAATTCATCACTCACTCAGTCCGAAAGACTGAGTGAGTGATGAATTTTTGGGCGGTGACGAATTGACCCACAACCAATTCAATCTGCATGATTGACAGCGCAATGGGTGGATGAGGAATCGCCACTTTCTGGGCTATTTTAATTCTCAATATATTTTCGCAAAGAGGCGGTTGCTTAATCTGTCCACTGTGGGCAAGTAAGGATGCTAGTCCTTTATGGAAGCAGACACGCACTGCCAACGAAGTAATGCAACTATTAGACATTACACAACTTGCAGATGTTAACTACAGCGATTTCAAGGAAAAGATTGTTTTAAGAACTCGCGCAGTGATTCAACAGTCACCCCAAAATAGCCGACTTAAGCGCGAATTAGCTGCCTGCGATCGTCTTTTCAAAATCCTACAAAATGATACCAATGATATTCGGAATAATATTCGTATCGTCCATCAAAGATCTCAACCGCTGGTTTTGCTCTCCGATGCTGTCTTGAGCGGCGCAGATGCAGGATTTACTCCTGCTTTAAACACCAAAGTCGCAATTGTAGGGGGACGAAATAGTAGTGATCCCGCCGCTATCAGACTTCTGCCCTTTTTACAAGAACGTGTAGGCAGTGCAGACGCTATCACCCCGCTAGGAGAACTCGATCGGCACCGGATTATTTTTGTGCAGGAGAAGGGTGGCTTTTCGCTTCGGTGCATTTCTGGAATGAAAGACTTGCAGAAATCTTATCAAGACTGGAAGGGACAAGCGATCGAAGCCAGACGCGCAAAGATTCAAGGCGAAAGTAAAGATCCACCAATTCCAGTGCATATCCATAAAGAGCCTCCATTTTGGGATGTATTCCCAGAAAACCCAGACGTTTTTCGTCTGGTCGTTCAAGCCCGTGCCTTTGGAGTTTTACGCTTAGAAGAAAATCGTAATACTAAAGAAAACGTTATTCGTTACACACGCGAAACTGTGCTTGGCACCGAGAATGTCGATATTGCCTCCAGTTGGGAAGAGGTAGTACAGGTGTTAGAGGTGCTTGCTTGCCGTCCTGACAAAGAAGAAATTCAACGTCAAGTATCAGAAAAGCTGAAAGCCGATCAACCTGAAGCTAAACAAGCTCTTTATACCCAATTAGTTGCTTATCTAAAACAGCGAGAAACTGAACTTGAAAAGAACGGCGGGGCAGACAGTCCAGACTATAAGCGCGAAGCCACCATTATCCAAACCCTTATAACTGCAAACAAGTTGAAAACGGGAGACGACACCGAGACCATAGCATCTCCTGAACCTCAGAAGTTATCTGTACAAAAATCTGAGCAAGTTTTTTGTACAAAGTGTGGAACACAGAATCCAGTTCAATCAAATTTCTGTTTCCAGTGCGGTAATCAGTTGGTGAAGAGTCCTCAGTGACTTCCCATTTGATTGTCTGGCATATTCAAGATTTTTCATCAGCGTTCATATCTGCGTTGAGTGTCTTAAATCAAGCTTTGTGTTTATTTATCTGCTTGGCTTTCGCTACATCGTCTGGCGGCGCAGCCCAACAAATTGTTGCAGCGGCGGAATAAAAATGGTTGGTTGGGATGCCAAAGTTGCTCGCCGCCGCTGAACTCAATCGTTAGACTGCTAATGGAGTTAACCACTGATGAATCGTTTAAGTTCATTTATTCTGTTTTCTTGCACTTTGTTGATGAGTACCTTCAGCATACCTTCCGCATCCGCACAGTCGAGCCTTATTGCACAACGTGTCAATCCTTCTAATCCTTGTCCTTACGGTGGTAGAGTAGCAGGCGCAAACTGTAAGATTTATGCTTTTGAGAATCCCGTAATAGTCGTTCCAAGCGTCAAGTACTGGGTAAGCGTTGAATATGCTGGCGTGTATTACAAACCTGTAGATAAAATATGTCCTTATGGAGGTGGAAGAGTTGGTGCTAACTGCAAGTTAGTAGCTTTGGATGGTTTTCTCACAAAGGGGATCGATTATTGGGTTGATACTACTATTTAGTATCCAGGTGTTTATTATCGACAATCAAAGTAACTTTGATCTTTGAACTTTGAGGGTGCGTTAATGAAATGTAACGCACCTTTTCTTTGCTTGAACAAAAGTAGTTAAGCAAGTTTTCCTATTGCTTGTTTTTCCGTATCCCATAGGATACACTTAAAACATGATTGAAATTCGGGAGACTGAAATTTATTCTCGGTGGTTTAAATCACTGCGCGATCGCCAATCAAAGGCGCGTATAGACATTCGCATTCGTCGTTTATCTACGGGTAATCCAGGCGACGTTAAGCCAGTGGGACAAGGTGTATCGGAACTTCGCATTGACTATGGTCCGGGCTATCGAGTGTATTTTGTACAACGAGGTGAAACCTTGATTATCCTCTTGGCAGGAGGAGATAAGCGTACTCAGGAACAGGACATCATAACAGCCTTAGATTTAGCACAAGACTTATAGGAGGTTTCTATGGCTAAGATTCAGACTTATCCTTGGGATACAGCAGATCATCTGGAAACAAAGGAAGAT